>Ga0068682_100031_pt1 | contig 182399 bp, 154 predicted proteins | sample CeladaPassaB1F01_FD_62238 | JGI IMG/M metagenome (GOLD analysis project Ga0068682, IMG submission 62238) | Cellulose-adapted microbial communities from the Joint BioEnergy Institute, USA - Passage B1F01 | ecosystem: Engineered > Bioreactor > Continuous culture > Unclassified | place: USA, Joint... | reverse complement strand
CCCTGGAGCGGGGAGATCGTGGCCATGGTCGGCAGCGCCGACTACTACAACGACGCCATCGACGGCCAGGTCAACGTGGCGGTGCGCGAGCGCCAACCCGGCTCCTCGATCAAGCCGATCGCCTACCTGGCGGCCTTCGAGAAGGGTTGGAACCCGGGCACGATCATTCTTGACTACGACACCCGCTGGCCTACGCCCGGCGCACCGGAGCCGTTCTACCGCCCGCAGAACTACACCGGGCTGTACTACGGGGCGGTGAGCGTCCGCGAGGCGCTCGGCAACTCGCTCAACATCCCGGCGGTGAAAGCGCTCGACTTCGCCGGCATCGACAACATGATCGACCTGGCTCACCGCATGGGCATCCGGACCGGGCTCAGACGCGGCCCAGGGCACTACGGGTTGTCGATCGCACTCGGCGGTGGCGAGGTGACGCTGCTGGAGCACACCAACGCCTTCGCCACCTTGGCGAACAACGGGCGCTACGTGCCCTACACCCCGATCCTTGAGGTGCGTGACATCACCGGGAAGACGCTCTTCTCACTCGACCGATCGCAGACGCTGGCCCAGGCCAAGCAGGTCGTCAAAGCCGAGCACGTCTATCAGATCACCGACATCCTTTCGGACAACAACGCGCGGGCGATGATCTTCGGCACGTCGACGCCGCTCACGCTGCCGGAGTTGGGCAACCGGCCGGTGGCGGCCAAGACCGGCACGACCAACGACTGGAAAGACGGCTGGACGATGGGGTACACCACGGATCTGGTCGTCGGCGTCTGGACGGGGAACACGGATAGCCACCCCACCCGGCAGTTGGATGGTATCCAGGGGGCCGCGCCCATCTGGCACGACTTCATGGTCGCGGCGCACACCGACCCCGCGTTCGCCGAAACCCTCCTCGGGCCGGACGGCCAGCCGATACCGGAGGAGTTCCCGCGGCCGCCTGGCATCTACGAGGGACCGATCTGTGCGGCGACCGGGAAGCTGCCCGTCCCCGGTTTTCGGACGGTGACGGAGGTGCTGGTCCAGGGCGAGGGCCCGACGCAGCGCTGCAACCAGCTCACCGACTGGGAGCGCCGCGAGCTGACGGCGGCACTGCAGGACGTCGCGCGCAACGGTCGCTTTACCAGCCGGGGGATCCAGACCCTCTACGCCTACGCGGCCGCGGTCGGTATCGCACCGCCGTCGCCGACGCCGACCCCGACGCCGGAGGTGATCGAGGTGCCGGTCGCCGAGCCGACGCCCGAGCCGAATCCGACCCCGCCGGCTGCCGATCCAGAGCCTGAGCCGCAGCCTAATCCCGAGCAGCCGCCCGACTCCGGCGAGGAGGGCGACGACTGAGCCGAGGCGTGCCCGTTACCCGTGTTACGGCGGGGGGCGTGTGATATAGTACACAAGCGCGGGGACGAGCCCCGGACGCCCGGAGAGGGAGCGAGGATGCTGCAAGGGTACGCGGTCATCGGGCTGATGCTCATCACAGCAATCCTGATGGGCTCGGTCCTCCTATTGCTCGGCCGGTTGGTCCGACCGTACCGGCCCACCCCGACAAAGCTCCAGCCATACGAGAGCGGCATCCCCGACGTGGACCCGCCCAAGACCCGCTACACTCCCCGCTTCTACATCGTCGCCATGCTCTTCGTCATCTTCGACATCGAGGCGATCTTCCTCTACCCGTGGGCGGTCTCGTTCGTGCCGCTGGGCGCGTATGGCTACGTCACGGCGGTCGTCTTCCTCACCATCCTGCTTGCCGGCCTGCTCTACGAATGGAAGAAGGGGGCGCTCGAATGGGTGTAATTGAGGACCGGTTCGAGCGAAACATCCTGACGACTACCGTCGATACCGTCTTCAACTGGGCGCGGCGCTCCAGCCTCTGGTGGCTTCAGTTCGGGCTGGCCTGCTGCGCCATCGAGATGATCAGCGCGGCGATGCCGCGCTTTGATATGGCCGAGCGGTTCGGCATGCTCTACCGTGCCTCGCCGCGTCAGGCCGACCTGATGATCGTCGCGGGCACGGTGACGAAGAAGATGGCGCCCGTCGTCCGGCAGCTCTACGACCAGATGGCCGATCCGAAGTGGGTCATCAGCATGGGGAGCTGCGCGAACGTCGGAGGCCCGTTTGACACCTACGCCGTGGTTCAGGGGGTGGATCAGGTGATCCCGGTCGACGTCTATGTGCCGGGCTGCCCGCCCCTGCCTGAGGCGCTGTACTACGGCGTGCTCGAGCTGCAGAACCGTGTGATCAAGTACGACACGATCGCCAAGAAGCAGGGCGTCGAGGCGGCCGAGGCGGACCGCATCCGCGCGCGCGAAGAAGCCCAGGCCGCGCTGGGAGTTCGGCGCTAGGCTCCGCGACGCGCGGCGGGAGAGGTGACGACGTGTCTGAAGAACGGCAGATTGCCGCGGTACCCCGGTCAGCACCCTGGAGCGACACAGGGTACTGGGGTCCGACCAACCCCGATGAACACCCAGCGGTCCGCGCCGTACGCGAACAGTTCCCCGACGCTTACATCTCCGCCTATGCGTTCCGCGACGAGATGACGATCCGCGTCGAGCGCTCGCGCTTCCGGGATGTGATCCAGTTCCTGCGCGATCACCCCGACTTGCAGTACACGATGCTGTCCGACGAGACGGCCGTGGACATGCTGCGGCTGCGACCCGACCCGCGCTTCGACGTGCTGGCGCAGCTCTACTCGATTCGCCGTCGCTGGCGGCTGCGGGTCAAGTGCGGGGTCAACGACGGGGAGGTCGTCCCCTCGCTGGTGCCGGTCTTCGCTGCGGCGGGCTGGCTGGAACGCGAGGTCTACGACATGTTCGGCATCGTCTTCGAGGGGCATCCGGACCTGCGCCGCATCCTGCTCCCCGAGGACTGGGACGAGGGGCACCCGCTGCGGAAGGACTACCCGCTGCGCGGCTACCGTGAGTATGTGCAGCCCGGGTTCGAGGCACCCGCTCCGCGTGTCCGCTCGAGACTTCGGAGGCCGTAGCACCATGTCGCTGGAAATCACCGAGCCGACACCGGTCATCATCAGCGAAGAGCGCCAGATCAGCGACACGCGGCGGGAGATGGTCCTGAACATGGGACCGCAGCACCCGAGCACCCACGGCGTGCTCCGGGTGCGCCTGACGCTCGAGGGCGAGACGATCACCGCCTGCGACCCGGTCATCGGCTACCTACACCGCGGCGTCGAGAAGATCGGGGAATCCAAGCGCTACGCGCAGTTCACCCCCTGGACCGACCGCACCGACTACGTCGCGGCGCCCTCCAACAACCTGGGCTACGTGCTGGCGGTCGAGAAGCTCCTGGGAATCGAGGCGCCGGAGCGCGCGCAGTACTGGCGCATGATCATGGGCGAGCTGGCGCGCATCGCCTCGCACCTGGTCTGGCTGGGCACCCACGCGCTCGACATCGGGGCGCTGTCGATGTCGCTCTACTGCTTCCGGGAGCGGGAGCTGATCCTCGACATCTTCGAGAAGTTCTGCGGCGCCCGGCTGACGACCAACATGATGGAGATCGGCGGGTTCTCCCGCCCCATCCCGGCCGGCCTGCCGGAGATGATCCGCGACTTCCTGAAAGTCTTCCCGTCGCGACAGCGAGAGTATGAAGACCTCCTCTCGGCCAACCCGATCTGGCTGGCGCGCACCCGGGGAGTCGGCGTCATCGAGCCGGATGTGGCGATCAACTACGGACTGACCGGGGCCTGCCTGCGCGGCTCAGGCGTGAACTACGACGTGCGCAAGGCGCAGCCGTATCTCCTCTACGACCGGATCGACTTCGAAGTGCCGCTCGGCACCCAGGGCGACGTCTACGATCGCTACCTGGTGCGCATGGAGGAGATGCGGCAGTCGCTGAAGATCATCGAGCAGTGCCTGGATCAAGTGCCGACGGATGGTCCGCTGAAGCTGGCGGAGTCGAACTACGTCATCCCGCCGCATGAGAACGTGCTGACGACCGCCGAGGACATGCAGCGGCACTTCATCTGGGTGATCAAGGGCTTCTCGCCGCCGAAGGGCGAGGTCTACATGTCGATCGAGCACTCCAAGGGAGAGCTCGGCTATTACATCGTGAGTGATGGGTCGCCGGTTCCGTACCGGCTGCGGATCCGGACGCCGGATTTCGTGAATCTCCAGTCGCTGCCGTACCTGGCCGAAGGGGCCATGCTGGCCGACGTGGTGGCGCTGATCGGCACAATCGACATCGTGTTGGGGTCGGTGGACCGCTAAGATAGCCCAGCCCGACGCGGTCCGGCGCGAGGCGCCGTGCGGGCCGGGACCTTCACCATGCGCTGGGGGCAGGGGGAGTGCCCCGGGGCAGGGGTGTAGGGGAGCAACGGGGAGCTTGAGGCAGAGGCGCGCATGAACTGGTCTGCGTTCATCAGCAGCTACATCTTCGCGTTCATCGTGCTCAACGTCATGCTCGGCCTGATGGCCTACATGACGTACATCGAGCGCAAGGTGATGGCCGCGATGCAGGACCGGGTCGGGCCGAACCGCACCGGTCCCTTCGGCCTGCTCCAGCCCATCGCCGATGGGGTGAAGCTCCTGGCCAAAGAGGACATCGTCCCCAAGAACGCGGACCGGCTGGTCTTCCTGATCGCCCCGTTGATCTCCTTCGTGTTGGCTCCCCTGTCCGCCGCGGTCATCCCCTTCGGCGGCACGATCACCGTCTTCGGCCACGATGTGAATCTCTATGTGGCGGACATCAACGTCGCCGTGCTTTATGTGCTGGCGCTGGGCGGCATGGGCGTCTACGGCATCATCCTGGGCGGCTACGCCTCCGGCAACCGCTACTCGCTGCTCGGGGCGCTGCGCTCGGCGGCGCAGGTGGTGAGCTACGAGCTCGTGCTCGGGCTGTCGCTGGTGGGGATCTTCATCCTGTCGGGCTCGCTCAGCCTCGTCGAGATCCTCAACGCCCAGCAGCAGCCGCTGACCCCGTTCGGGGGCGCGATTCAGATCCCGAACTGGTACATCCTGAGCCAGCCGCTGGGCTTCGTGCTCTTCCTGATCGCGGCCGTGGCCGAGACCAACCGCGCGCCGTTTGACTTGCCCGAAGCCGAGTCCGAGTTGATCGGCGGCTTCCACACCGAGTACTCGGGTTTCCGCTTCTCCTTCTTCTTCCTGGCCGAGTACATCAACATGATCGTCGTGTCGCTCATGGCGGCGACGCTGTTCCTCGGCGGGATCGACGGACCGATCGCGGACGGCGTCTGGTGGCTGGCGGCCAAGGCCGCGCTGTTCCTCCTGTTCTACATCTGGCTGCGCACCACGCTGCCCCGTTTCCGGTACGATCAACTGATGGGCCTGGCGTGGAAAGTCCTGCTGCCGCTGGCCGTGATCAACGTCGCGCTGACCGGGTTGATTCGACTTTGGGGGTTAGGTCTACTCTAGGGGCGCGGGCTCGGGTCGCCCGCAGTGCGTGGTGAAGCGACGAGGAGACGATCCGCGTCATGTCTGCTGAGGTCCTGGTATTCGACATTCTTGGGGCGGTGGCCGTGCTGGCAGCGGCCGGCGTCGTGCTGGCGCGCAAGCCGGTCCACAGCGCACTGTCGCTGGTCGTCAGCTTCGTCAACGTCGCCGCGATCTACGTCATCCTGCGGGCCGAGTTCCTGGCGGCGGCGCAGATCATCGTCTACACAGGCGCCATCCTGGTGCTCGTCCTGTTCGTGATCATGCTCGTCCACCCGGAGGATCTGCCCGAGTTCCACGGCGGGCGACCGATCCAGCGCGTGCTGGCACTCATCCTCGGCCTGGTCTTGCTGGGCGAGGTGCTGGCCGCGATTCTGACCCGCACTGTCGTTGGGCAGCCCGGCCCGTGGTCGGAGCAGGCGGTCCAGGCGGTCGGCGGGAACGTCCAGGCGCTGGGTCAGGTGCTCTACTCTGGCTATGTCTTGCCGATCCAGGCCACCGCGCTCCTGTTGCTGGTGGCCACCATCGGCGCGCTTGTGCTGGCGCGGCCCGACTCGCCGCGGGTGCGCCGCGTGGCCCGCGACACGGCGACCATCTCGCTGGGCCACCCGCGGGGTGCCGACGGCGCGAACGGGGTTGAGCTGCCGGCGCTGCCCCCGGTGGCGGGCGACCGGATCAAGCCGGAGACGGGCGAGCGCGAGTTGGTCATGGCCAAGTCTGGTGATGATTTCCTCGATCAGCCGGTTTGGGGGGAGCGGCGCCGGTCATGAGTGAGTTGACCGCCAACCATTTCCTTGTGCTCAGCGCGGCCCTCTTCATCATCGGGATGATGGGCGTGCTGACGCGCCGCAATGTGCTCGTCATCTTCATGTGCGTCGAGCTGATGTTCAATGCGGTGAACGTCAGCTTCATCGGCTTCGCCTGGGAACAGAACTCGCTCGTGGGCCAGACCTTCGCCTTGTTCATCATCGCGGTCGCCGCGGCAGAGGCGGTGGTCGGCCTGGGCATCATCATGGCGCTGTCGCGGCGCCTCGACACGGTGGACATCGACAAAGTCCGCGAGCTGCGGGAGTAGACGGGCGCGGGGGTCTGGTGTGGCACGACTGCGCATCGTTGAGGAGGCTGCCGGCGAGCACGGCCGGTGGAGTAAGGCGCAGGTAGGGGAGTAGCCGTCGCGATGGCCAACTGGTTGTTTCTCATTCCACTGGCGCCGCTCGCCGCCGCGGTCATCAACTTTCTCTTCGGCCGCTGGTACATCCGGGATCGGGCGCACTGGCTCGCGATCCTCGGGGTGGCGGCGGCATTCGTGCTCAGCGTCGCCGCTTTCGCCCAGGTCGCGGGCGACGGCGAGGCGATCAGCCAGCATCTCTACACCTGGATCCCGGCGGGCGACTTCCAGATCCCGGTCGCGCTGACCGTCGACCAGTTGACCGCCGTGATGCTGGTGGTCGTCACCGGCGTCGGCCTGCTCGTGCACATCTACTCCGTCGGGTACATGCACGGCGACCCCGGCTTCTATCGCTTCTTCTCCTACCTCCCGCTCTTCGTCTTCTCGATGCTGATGCTGGTCCTCGCCAACAACTACCTCCTGCTCTTCGTCTTCTGGGAGGCGGTGGGCCTCTGCTCGTTCCTGCTGATCGGCTTCTGGTACCGGCGGCGCTCGGCGGCGCAGGCGGCGAAGAAGGCGTTCGTCGTCAACCGGGTCGGCGACTTCGGCTTCGGCCTGGGCGTCATGCTGATCTTCGTCAACCTGGGCACGCTGGAGTACACCGGCGTGTTTGAGGGGGTGGCCAGCCTGCCCCAGGGCACGGTGACCCTGATCGCGCTGCTTCTCTTCACCGGCGCCATCGGGAAGTCGGCGCAGATCCCGCTCTTCGTCTGGTTGCCGGACGCCATGGAGGGTCCGACCCCGGTGTCGGCACTCATCCACGCCGCGACGATGGTGACGGCCGGTATCTTCATGGTCGCCCGCTCCTGGGCGATCTTCGCTGCCTCGCCGGATGCGATGCTGGTGGTGGCGATCATCGGTGCCGCGACCGCCTTCGTGGCCGCGACGATCGGCCTGACGCAGTACGACATCAAGAAGGTGATCGCCTACTCGACGGTCAGCCAGCTCGGCTACATGGCCTTTGCGCTGGGGGTCGGTGCCTGGGCCGCGGCGATCTTCCACCTGATGACGCACGCCTTCTTCAAGGGCCTGCTCTTCCTCGGCGCCGGGAGCGTGATCCACGGCATGCACGACGAGCAGGACATGCGCCACATGGGCGGGCTGAAGAAGTACATGCCCGTGACCTACTGGACCTTCCTGATCGGCGCGGCGGCCAATGCCGGTATCGTGCCCTTCGCCGGGTTCTGGAGTAAGGACGAGATCATCGTCGGCGCCTGGGTCGGCGGGCGGCCGATCATCGCGATTGTCGGGCTGATTGCGGCGCTCTTCACCTCGCTCTACATGTTCCGGGTCGTGTTCCTCACCTTCCATGGGGAGGAGCGCTTTGACCGGCACCATGTCAAGCCGCACGAGTCGCCGGCCGTGATGACGATCCCGCTGCTGATCCTGTCCGCGGGTGCCGTGCTGGCCGGGTTCGTCGGCTTCCCGCCCGAGAACGGCGCCTTCCATCACTTCCTTGAGCCGGTCTTCAGCGGGCACGGCGCCGAGGCACATCACGTGTCGACGGCGACTACGCTGACGTTTGGGGCCATCTCGACCGTGATCGCCCTGGCGGGGCTGGGCCTGGCCTACGCGGCGTACATCCGCGGCTCGCTCAACCCGGCGACGATCGCAGCGCGGCTCGGCCCGCTCTATCAACTCGCGTATCGCCGGTGGTACTTCGACGAGATCTACGAGACGGTCATCGTGCACCCGCTCTACCGGCTGTCGGTCTGGCTGTGGCGGGTGGTGGATGTGCAGATCATCGACGGCACGGTCAACGGTGTGGCCGCGCTGGTGAGCTTCACCGCGCAGCGCTGGCGGCGGGTCCAGACCGGCCTGGTGGCGAACTACGCGCTCGCCATCGCGCTCGGGACCGTGATTATCGTCGGGGTCTACCTGATCGTCGGTAGCAACCTGTTCCAGTAGGCGGTAGAGGAGCGCAGGTGGACGGTTTCCCGATTCTGAGTGCGTTGACCTACGTGCCGCTGGTCGGCGCCGCGATCATCTTCTTCTGGCCGAAGGCGTCGCCGCAGACGGCCCGCTGGGTCGCGCTGGGGGCGTCGCTGGTGTCGCTCGTCCTGTCGCTCGTGATGCTGGCCGGCTTCGACACCAGTGCGAGCGGCATGCAGTTCGTCGAGCGGTTCGAGTGGCTGCCGGCGCTCGGCGTGTCCTACCACTTTGGGGTGGATGGCATCAGCGTCTTGCTAATCGTCCTGAGTACGCTCCTGACGACCATTGCCATCGTGGCCTCCTGGTCCTCGATCCAGCACCGCGTGCGTGAGTACATGATCACCATGCTGCTGCTGGAGACGGGGATGCTCGGCGTCTTCGTCAGCCTCGACCTCTTCCTCTTCTACATCTTCTGGGAGGTCATGCTGATCCCGATGGCGCTGCTGATCGGCGTCTGGGGGAGCGCCAACCGGATCTACGCGGCGGTCAAGTTCTTCCTCTACACCCTGGCCGGCAGCCTCTTGATGCTGGTCGGCATCATCGCGCTCTACCAGTCCTACTTCGAACAGACGGGCATCCGCACACTGGACGTGCTGCAGTTGCAGCAGGGCAACTACGGCTACACCTTCCAGATGTGGGTCTTCGCCGCCTTCTTCATCGCTTTCGCGATCAAGGTGCCGATGTGGCCGTTCCACACCTGGCTCCCCGACGCCCACGTCGAGGCGCCGACGGCCGGGTCGGTCCTGCTGGCGGGCGTGCTGCTGAAGATGGGCGGTTACGGGTTGCTCCGCTTCAACCTGCCCCTCTTCCCGGATGCGGCGCGTGACTGGGCGCCGGTGATCATGGTGCTCTCGGTGATCGGCATCATCTACGGCGCGCTGGTAGCCCTGGTGCAGCCCGACCTGAAGAAGCTGGTGGCGTACTCCTCGGTCAGCCACATGGGGTTCGTGACCCTGGGCATCTTCGCCTTCAACGCGCAGGGCCTCTACGGCGCGATGATCGTGATGCTCAGCCACGGGCTGGTGACGAGCGCCCTGTTCCTCTGCGTCGGCGTGATCTACGACCGGGGCCATACGCGACTCATCAGCCGCTTCGGCGGCCTGGCGACCAACATGCCGGTCTACGCGTCGTTCCTCGGGCTCTTCACCTTCGCCTCGCTCGGGCTGCCCGGGCTGTCCGGCTTCGTTGGCGAATTCCTTTCGATCCTGGGAGCCTTCCGCGCCGAGCGCGCGGCGGGCGTCATTGCCTTCCTGGTCGTGATCTTCTCTGCCTGGTACATGCTGTGGATGTTCCAGCGGGTCGCCTGGCAGCGCGCTCCGGGTGAGCCGCCGGACGCGAACGACCCGGAGGCGAAGCTGGCCGCGGACGAGCCGCGGCCGGTGATGGGCGGTGCCGAGCATGGCGACGACGTGATCGACCCGCGGACGTTCCGCGACGTCACGTGGCGCGAAGCCATGACCCTGGCGCCGCTGGCGGTCCTTTCGATCTGGATGGGCGTCTACCCGCAGTGGTTCATGAACTTCCTGCGGACGGCGCTTGAGTTGGTGGCGAAGCCGTTCGGCGGGATCGGCTTCTAGCGACCGGCGCGTTCACACGGTAGTGCGGTGCGGCGGGGATTCCCCGCCGCCCGCCTTGCGAAGGAGACACGAGGGTGCCAGTCGTCGAACTCGTACGGCCGGAGTGGGGTCTGATCGTCCCCGAGCTGATCCTGCTGGGCACGATCGTGGTCGTGCTCGCCGGGGACCTCATCCTCTCCCGCCGGCAGCATAGCGTGTTGACCTGGGTGGCGCTGGCCGGCCTCGCGCTCTCGCTCCTGTCGAACCTCACGATCGACTGGGACGCCGGGCGGTCCACCTTCAACGGCATGTTCCAGGCCGACTACTTCAGCCTCTTCATCAACATCGTCGTCGGCGTTGCCGGTATCCTCTCGGTCATGATCTCATCGTCCTACGTGGAGGGCGGCGAGGAGCCGGAGGGCCTGCCGTGGCCGGAGTATCTGGCGCTGCTCCTCTTCTCGATCCTGGGCACGATGCTGGTCGGCGCGGCCGGCGATCTGCTCATGATCTTCCTCGGCATCGAGATGGGGTCGCTCGCCGTCTACGCACTGACCGGGTTCGCCCGGCGGCGCGCCACCTCGCTTGAGGGCGCCCTGAAGTACTTCCTGCTCGGCGCCTTCGCCACGGCGATCCTGATCTACGGCATGGCCTGGACCTACGGCGCCACCGGAACGACGGCGCTGGACGAGATCGCGGCCCGGCTGCGGCCGGTCATCACCGGCGAGGGTGGCATCGAGGCGTCGCTGCTGCTGGCGCTCCTGCTGCTGGCGATCGGCCTCGGGTTCAAGATCGCCGCGGTCCCCTTCCACATGTGGACGCCGGACGCCTATCAGGGCGCGCCGACGCCGGTCAGCGGCTACATGTCGGTCGTGCCGAAGGTGGCGGGCTTCGCCGCGATGGCGCGCGTCCTGGTGCAGGCGCTGGGGCCGCTCAGTGACTCCTGGCTCACCCTGATCGCGATCCTGGCGCTGGCCACCATGGTCTACGGCAACGTGGTGGCGATCGCCCAGCGCGACGTCAAGCGTATGCTCGGCTACTCCTCAATCGGCCATACGGGCTATATCCTCGTCGGGCTGGCGGCCTACAGTGGGATGAGCGCGGACGACCGCAGCGTCAGCAGCGTGCTCTTCTACCTGTTCAGCTATGCCTTCATGAACATCGGCGCCTTCGGCGTCGTGACGTGGTTGCAGTCCCGCGGCCTCGGGGTGACCCTCGACGACTTCCGCGGGCTGGCGACGCGCAGCCCGCTGGCTGCGATCGCGATGACGGTCTTCATGCTGTCGCTGATGGGCCTGCCGCCGCTGCTCGGCTTCTACGCCAAGTACTACGTGATCCTCGCCGCGGTGCAGGTGGGGTTGATTTGGCTGGCCGTGGCGGTGGTGGTCATGAGCGCGGTATCCGCCTTCTTCTACCTGCGCGTCGTGGCGGTCATGTACTTCAACGAGCCGGTCGGCGACTGGAAGACGCAGCGGACCCCGCTGCTCGGCACCGGGCTGGCGCTGATGGCGATCGGCACGCTCGTCTTCGGCCTCCTGTCCAGCCCGCTCCTCGACCTGGCCCAGAAGTGGGTGCAGGCGTTCGGCGTGGCGTAGGAGGCGGGACACCCCTCACCCCCTAACCCCCTCTCCCACAAGGGGAGAGGGGGAACGTGTTTCTCATGCCTCACCCTTATAGCGCGCTGCGTAGTGCGTAGTGCTCCCCTCTCCCAAAGTTGGGAGAGGGGCAGGGGGTGAGGGCCGTATTCCCCGTGCGATCGCGCCTCTTTCCCGGTCGGAGGCGGCACGCCCTTTGCGTCGTGGCAGATCGGTTTGTCCCACGCTCGCATCGAGATAGGGAGCACCGGGCATGCGAGATGCCTTCGACCGCCTCTCAAGCCGCATCGCCAGGATTGTCGGCTCGTACCTGGCATTCCTGGTGGCCTGTGCCGTTATCATCGTCTGGGCCGCCTCCGGGGTCTGGTTCGGTTTCAGCAACACCTGGCAACTCGTCATCAATACCGGCACAACCATCGTGACCTTCCTCATGGTCTTCCTGATTCAGGCCACGCAGAACCGGGACACCCGCGCCACGCAACTGAAGCTGGACGAGTTGATCCGTGCGGTGACCGATGCGCGGACGACGTTTATCGACATCGAAGAGGGCAGTGAGCGGGACCTTGACACCGCGGAGGCGGAGTTCCGCCAGAGCCGCAGTCACGACGACGCGCCAGGGAGAGCCACAGCGCGATCACGTCATGACGCTGCCGGTGGGGGCTAGACGCTGGCCGGTTGCCCAGCGGGCTCGATCGAGGCCGGTGAAGGAGTGGGCCGGATGGACACCTGGATCCCGTGGGCGGCTGTCATCGGCGTCGCGGTCTTCCTCGCGCTCCTGTTCTTTGCCTGCTGATTAGGGAGACCGAGAGCTAGGTTCCGCCGCCAGGCGGCATGCTGGCAAGACCCGGTGTACACCGCATGCGCCACTCGTCACAGCACGCTCAGCGGATCGACGTCGATGGCCCAGCCGGGGTCGAGGTCGACGGCGCTGGCGACGGCGTGGCTGTCGGCTCCGCGCAGCAGGATCTGCCACTGGTAGCGGCCGCGGACCTTCGCGGTGAAGGCCGGTGTCGGGCCGAGCAGGTCGACATCGCGCGCGCCGAGGCGGTCGGCGGTCGCGGCCAGCAGGTCGGCCACTTCGGCCGCGGTGGTCTGGCAGGTCACCTCGTCGGGGTGGCGGTAGACGAAGCGGATCAGGCGGCGGAAGGGCGGGTAGCCGTGCTTCCGCCGGAAGGCGATCTCCTCACGGTAGAAGGCCGCGTAGTCGTGGCGGCTGGCGGCGTCGATCGCGTAGTGGTCGGGCGTGTACGACTGCACGATGACGCGCGCGCCCGGCGTGCGTCGACCCGCGCGGCCGGCCACCTGCGTCAGGAGCTGGAAGGTACGCTCGGCCGAGCGGATGTCGGGCAGGTGGAGCAGCGTGTCGGCGTTGATGATGCCGACGGTGGATACCAATGGGAAGTCAAGCCCCTTGGCGACCATCTGGGTGCCGACGATGACGTCCACCTCGTGGCGCAGCACCCGCTGCATGAGGTGACGGTGCTCCACGCCCCGGCGGAGCGCGTCCTGGTCCCAACGGAGCACGCGGGCGCCCGGGAGCAGGCGCCGGACCTCCGCCTCCACCCGTTGGGTTCCGGTGCCGTAGTAACCGACGGCGCCGCTGCCGCAGGCTGGGCAGCGGCTGGGCGGCGGCTGGCGTTGGTTGCAGCGGTGACAGAGGAGCAGCCGCTGGTCCGCGTGGTAGACGAGCGGCACGTCGCAGAAGGGGCACTGCTCGACGTGGCCACAGGCGCGACACTGGATCAGGGTCGCGGCCCCGCGACGGTTGAGGAAGAGGATCGCCTGTTCCCCCGACTCCACGGCTCGCCGCAGCGCGGCCTGCAACGGGCGGCTGAAGATGTGGGTATGCCCCTGCGACAGTTCCAGGCGCATATCGACGACCTGGACTTCGGGGAGGTCCAGCGTCCGGTGCTCCGGCCGGCCCTGCTTGCCGAGCACGCGCGGGCCGACGCGGGTGGGGAGTTCGAGCAGCCGGATGGCGCCCGTCTCCGCGGCATAGTAGGTCGTGACGTCAGGGGTGGCACTGCCGAGCAGAAGGACGGCGTTGTGCTGGCGGATCAGCCGCCGGGCCACCTCTCGCGCATGGTAGCGGGGTGGGTTGTCCTGCTTGTACGCGCTCTCGTGCTCCTCGTCGAGGATCACCAGTCCCACTCGCTCCATGGGGGCGAACAGCGCCGAACGGGGGCCGACGACGATTGGGATGCGGCCCTCGGCGACGGCGCGCCAGGTGTGGTAGCGGGTGGCGGGCGGGAGCGTGCTGTGGAGCACCGCGACCTGGCCGGGGAAGCGCTCGTTGAAACGCGCCACGGTCTGCGCAGCCAGGGCGATCTCCGGCACCAGCATGATGACCTGCTTGCCGCGCCCGACGCACCAGGCGGCGGCCCGCAGGTAGATCTCGGTCTTGCCGCTGCCGGTAATGCCGTGTAGCAGGAACTCCTCCGGCTCGCCCGCCCGCAGCGCGGCCAGCAGCGTCCGCCAGGCGGCCGCCTGCTCGGGGGTCAGGTAGGTGCTGCCCGCCCCTGGGCGCGGCTGCGCCGGCGGAGCACTCGGCACCGGGAGTTCCAGGATCTCGATCACGCCGCGCTCTGCCAGTGCCTGGAGCGCGGCGGCGGTCACGCCCGGCCGGCGCACCAGATCGTGCCACGGGATCGGTTCGTCCCCGGCCAGCGCCACGCGGCGGCGGATGACCTCCAGTGCCCGCCGCTGAGCCGGGGCGCGATGTAGGTCGACCCCGTCGGGAGCGATCAATCGGACGTAACGGGCCATGGGCGTGCGCGGCGGGCCGGAGACGACCCGCGCGGTCCGCTCGATGACCCCTGCCGCTTCCAGCTTGGCAACGACCGAGGTCAGCGACCGGCCGAGTGCCTTGCGAGCCGCCTCCAGGCTCGTCTCGCCCCGCTCGGCGAGGAGATCCACCAGCGCCTGCTGCGTCCGGGTGAGTTGGTGATCGCCGGCGCCGTTCGGGGAGCGCAGCCGCAGGTGCTCGACGCTGCGCTGACCGACCCCCGGCGGCAGGCAGGGGCTGGCGGCCTCGAACAGCGAGCAGAGCGTGGTCTCCGCGATCCACTGGACCAGCTCCCACTGCCGCTCGGACAGGCAAAAGGCAGGCTCGACCGGGGCATAGACGGGCCGCACCGGAAAGGCGGGTGTCTCGGCGTGGACTCGCACCACGATCGCCAGCCGCAGCTCCTTGCGCAGCGGAACCCAGATCAGATGGCGCGGCGCGACTCGGTCGGCCAGGTGCTCCGGCAGGGCATAGGTCAGCAACCGCCGCCGGTCGCTGACGGGCGTATCCACGGCAGCATCGACATAAAGCTGCTTCCGCGTGGAGGCCGAGGTTTCCATACGGAAAGTGTAGCAGCCCGGCCGATTCGTTGTCGGTGACAATTGGGCACGGGGCTGGCGGGATGGTGCTGCCCGCCGATGGGTCGGTTCTGAGGCGGAGGCGCGAGGATCCCGCCTAGTGGCGTGTGCCCGGGGCTAAAGCCGCCGGGCTGACAAGGAAAGCCGGCTGAAGCCGGCTGAGGTGGACCAGAACTTACACCTCGGTGTTGAGACGCACCGGCCGGCCCGTGCCCGGGGCTAAAGCCGCCGGGCTGAGTAGGGGTAAGCCCACCGAAGGGGCTACGATGACCACACCCGGGCAGATCCGATCCGGCACCCCACCGGGCCCCGCGTCCCCAGCCCCTTTAGTGGGCTTTGTATTGTCAGCCCGGCGGCTTTAGCCCCGGGCACGGGCCACGGCGCGGGTATCCTCTCGCCACCCGGTCGGCTTCCCGTCCTCAGCCGGCTTCAGCCGGCTTTCGTTGTGAGCCCGGCGGCTTTAGCCCCGGGCGGTTCAGAGCACGTGCCACGACGCGGGACCGTGCGCGCCACCCGTCCCCGGCTGGTGCCGACCGCGTACGGCTCGGCCGATTCGTCACGTTCCAATTGGTTTGGTTGGCCCGGGCACAGAGGAAGGGCGGCATGGTTGATCCTACCGGCATAACACCCTGTGCTCCAGCCCTCCCGGTTTACACCGGTGGTCGGGATGGGGATAATCCGGGGGCGGGTGTGGGCTGCACCTGGATTGGACATAAGGTCAGGCTGAGGAAGGAACGGCGGCGATGGCCAGCCAGGTGAGGAAAACCATCGAGCAGGAGTACATTGAACGGCACCCCGGCTCGCGGGAGCGCTACGAGCGTGCGGTGCAGGCATTTCCCAGTGGGATCACGCACGACGTGCGCTACCTGCGCCCCTTCCCGCTCTACGCCGAGCGGGCGCAGGGGTCGAAGAAGTGGGATGTCGACGGCCATGAACTAATCGACTACGCCATGGGCCACGGCGCGCTGATCCTGGGCCACAGCCATCCGGAGATCGCCGAGGCGGTGGCGGAGCAGGTGCGCCGCGGCACGCACTTCGGGGCCGGGCACGACCTGGAGATCGAGTGGGGGCAGCGGGTCTGCAACCTGGTGCCGTCGGTCGAGCGGGTCAAGTTCACCTCGTCCGGTACCGAGGCGACGCTGATGGCCATGCGGTTGGCGCGGGCCTTCACCGGGCGTGACAAGATCATGAAGTTTGCCGGCCACTTCCATGGCTGGCAGGACTACGCCATCAACGGGGAGCAGCCGCCGTTCGATGGGCCGACGCCTCCCGGTGTCCCGCAGGCGGTGGCCGACACCGTGGTGGTGGCGCCGGTCAACGATCTGGACTTCGTGGCGCGGCGTCTGGCCGAGGGGGACATCGCGGCGGTGATCCTCGAGCCGAGCGGTGCGTCCTACACGACCATCCCGCTGCCGGAGGGCTTCCTGCAGCGCCTGCGTGAGATCACCAAGCAGCACGACACGCTGCTGATCTTCGACGAGGTCATCACCGGCTTCCGCTGGGCGCCGGGTGGGGCGCAGGAGCGCTTCAACGTCACGCCGGACCTGACCACCATGGCGAAGATCGTGGCCGGCGGCCTGCCGGGTGGGGCGGTCGGTGGTCGGGCCGACATCATGGCGCTGCTGGAGTTCCGCGACGAGCCGGGATGGCGCAAGGTGGGACACCCCGGGACCTTCAATGCCAACCCGCTCTCGGCCGTGGCCGGGGCGACCTGCTTGCAGATGGTGGCCGATCCACGGGTACAGCGGCACGCCGACGAGATGGCGGCGAAGATCCGCGCCGGCTTCAATGAGGTGCTGGTGCGCCGCGGGGTTCCGGGCTTCTGCTACGGAGAGGCTTCGGTCTTCCACGTCATGCTTGGGGTGGAGTGCACCAACATGACGAGCGGGGACCTGCGGATGCCGGAGGGGGTTGCCCCGGAGGTGCTGAAGCGTGGCCCGGCGCCGAAGCTCTCGCTGGCGCTGCACCAGGGGATGATCAACGAGGGGGTCGACCTCTTCCACAGTGGCGGCTTGCTGAGCGCGGCCCACTCGGAAGAGGACATCGCCAAGACCATCGAGGCGTTCGACCGCACCATCGCCCGGATGGCCGACGAGGGGCTCTTCTAGGGAGCCTGGCGCGCGATCGCGAAGGGGAAGGGGAACACGGATGCCCAGTGACAACCCGGCGTGGCCGTTCGACCATCTCCCCGCCCCGGAGCAGGGGCCGAAGGCGGTGGCGGTCGGTGAGCGGGCGATGGTGTCGACCTCGCACCCGATGGTCACCGAGGCCGCGGTGCAGGTGCTGCGCGATGGGGGCAACGCGGTCGACGCGCTGCTGACCGCCATGCCGCTGCAGCACGTGGTCGAGCCGCATATGTCGACGCTGGCCGGCGGCTTCGGCCTGGTCTACTGGGAGGCCGCCTCGGGGCGGGCCTACTACCTGAACGCCGAGCTGGACCGCCCGGCGGGAGGGCCGATCCCGCCTCGGGACGCGCCGGAGGAGTCGGGCCAGCGTATCGCCGTGCCGGGCACTGTGCGCGGGATGCAGGCCCTGGCCGAGCGCTTCGGCACCCGGCCGTGGGCCTCGTACTTCGAGCCGGCCATCAAGGTGGCGGACGACGGCTTCCCGATGTACTCCTTCCTCTACGGCGAGATGGCCGCGTCCTACGACCGACTGACCCACTACCCGTCGGGGCGCGCGTTCTACACGCCGGCCGGCTACCTGACGCCGGTCGGCCACCTGCATCGCCAGCCCGCGCTCGCGGCGGCGCTGCGCCGGCTAGCTCAGCCGGACGGCGTCGAGTGGTTCCAGCGGGGCGAGTGGGCGCAGCGCTTCGTCGCGGCGGTGCAGCAGACCGGCGGCTCGGTGACGCTGGAGGATATGGCGAGCTATGAGCCGCGCTGGGCCGAGCCGCTCCGCTTCCGCGCCTTCGGCTACGACCTGCTCGGCGGCGACGCGCCGGAGTACGGCGCGGCGTTCATGGGCATCGCGCTGGGGATCCTGGAGCGCGCGGGCATCGACCCGGCCCAGCCCTGGCACGGCTCGTCCCGTGCCACGGCGCTGGTGGCGCGGGCGCTCGGTGTGGCGATGCAGTACACCGCCCGCTACTGCCAGGATCCCACCGCGTTCGCGGTGCCGTTCGACATCCTGCTGTCGGATGAGTTCCTGAGCCTGCAAGCCCGCTTGCTGACCGAGAGCTTCCCGACGGTCGATCTGCCTCTGCCTGACGACAACCTCGTCGCGGCGCCGCCGCAGCCCGGCCCTGGGTCGACGGACAGCAACCACATCGTCATCGTCGATGCAGCGGGCAACTGGCTGACCATGCTGCACACGGTCTACGGCACACCGTTCGGCACGGGCCTGGTGGTCGACGGGATCAGCGTCAACAGCGGGAATTCGAGCTACTTCGGAGGCGTGTCAGTCGGCCCTGGCCGGCGGATCACGACGCCGCTGGCGCCGGTCCTCGTGCTGCGCGACGGCCGGCCGTGGATCGGTATCGGCTCGCCCGGCGCCGCCTGCCAGGCCGTGACGCTGGTCCTCCTGAACCTGCTCCACCACGGCATGGACCTCGGGGAGGCGATCGACGCGCCGCGCCTGCAATTGCGCGCCGAGGGCGGCCGGGGGATGGGCTGGGAGATCGGCACCATTGCCGTCGAGACGCGCTTCCCGGAGGCGACGCTGCGGGGCCTGGCGCGGCTCGGCATCGACGTGGCATCGCTGGGTGACTACAACTGGCACATGGGATCGGTGCAAACGGTGATGCGCGACGAGTCCGGACGCCTGCTCGGCGCGGCCGATCCCCGCCGCGGCGGCCACGCCGCCGGGTTCTGAGGGGCGCCGGCGGTCATCTATCGAGGTGTCTCAAACCGAACCGCCCGCGGCACACGCCGCGGGCGGTTTTCGTTGGTGTCCTCCCGGTTGGTTCCGGTGGGATGCCGTCGGTCCTGGGGTGGCTCAGTCGCCGGTCGGGGCGAGCTGGGCGAGGCCGACCGGGGTGCGCCACTCGGCGTACCGCGGGTCAATGCCGCGCAGGACGTCGTGGTAGAGCTGCTCCAGGCGGCGGGTGATCGGGCCGGGCGTGCCGTCGCCCACCTGATAGCGGTCGACCGAGACGATCGGCGTGATCTCGGCCGCCGTGCCGCAGAAGAAGACCTCGTCGGCGACGTAGAGCTCGGTCCGGTCGACCGGTCGCTCTTCCACCTCCAGCCCCAGGTCCTGCCGGGCCATGGTGAGCAGCGCGTCGCGCGTGATGCTCTCCAGGATGCTGCTGGTAACGTCCGGGGTGATCAGCTTGCCGTTGCGGACCAGCATCAGGCAGGCGCCGGGACCCTCGGCGACCTTCCCCTGCGCGTTGAGCAGGATGGCGGTGTCGTAGCCGTTGGCCGCCGCCTCCATGTTCGCCAGTTGCCCGTTGCGGTAGTTGGAGAGGTTCTTGACGCGCGGCGGCATCACGTTGTCCGAGATGCGCGTCCAGGAGCTGACGCAGGCGTGCTGTGTCTTCCCGGTCAGGAGGTGCGACGGATTCGGCCGGGTGTTGATCAGGATCGACGCCTCGCTGCCGAACCCGCTGAAGGACTTGCCGTCGCCGCTACGGTAGGCCAGCGGGCGGATATACACGTCCTCCCGGTGCTCGTTGTCGCGCACCAGTTGGACGATCGCATCAATGAGCTGGTCGGTCGTGTATTCCTGATCCAGGCGGACGAGCTTCATTGACTGGCTGAAGCGCTCCATGTGCTCGCGCAGCCGGAAGATGTACGCCTCCCCATGGTCGGGGTTCCAGTACGCCCGGATGCCTTCGAAGATGGCGCCGACCGTGGACCAGCCGATCTCGGTCACATGGATGGTCGCGTCTTCCCACGGCATCTGCCGGCCATTCCACCAGAGGTATTTCGGGTGTGCTCCTGACATCGGCGTCTCCCGCTCTCACCACCCCGGCCGTGTGGCGGGGCGTCTTCCAATGGACGATACGCCGTGCAGGATAGCACACACGCGCGATTGGTCCTACAGCCAATGCGCCCCGGCCTGGGCGGGTTATGCCTCTGGGCGGTTCTCGATGCGGAGACGGGCCTTCATGCGGGTGAAGAGCTCGCCGCGGGGGAGCCAGTCGCCCTGGCTGTTGGTGGGGATGCCGGTCACCCACGGCTTGAAGAGGTACCAGGTGACCGGGTAGGCGACCGGGATGTAGACCGCGGCGTTCTGCAGCGTCTGCTCGCACTGGCGGTAGAGATCGAGGCGTGCCGCGGGATCGGACTCCTCGCGGGCGCGGCGGACCAGGTCTGTGTAGGTGGGATCCTCCCAGGCGAGCCGCCGCGGCAGCGGGTCCTCGGGCGCGAAGAGGTCGCCGTAGCCGTTGTGCGGGTCGGGGTAGTGGAACCACCAGCGGAGCCAGATCAAGGCGGGCTGGTGCGCCTGCACCGCGGCTTCGAAGTCGTCGGGTTCGAGGATATCGAGTGAGAGGTTGAGGCCGAGGTTCTCGCGGAGCTGACTGATGACGTCGTTGGCGATCAGCTCCGCGTCCGGGTCGGACCGGCGCATGGTGAGGGTCAACGGCGGCCAGTTCTGCCCCCCTGCGAAGGGTGTGTCATCCAGGTGTGCGAGCGCGGCGTCGACATCGAACTGCTGGATCTGGACGATCTCGGCATCATCGAAGTGCCCAGGCATGCCGACCGGCATCAGGCTCGTGGCTCCGTGGGCGCGTCCCTCGGTGATCTGGACGATGCGCTCCCGGTCGATGGCGCGGCTGATCGCCTGCCGCACGCGAACGTCGTCGAAGGGCGGCACGGTGACCTGGGGGATGAGGCACCAGACGGCCGCCTCGACGGTGCGGCCGAGCTGGCGCGACAGATTCGGGCTGTTGCGCACCACCGGCAGGTCCGGTCGCGCAACGGCGATGTAGTCCACCTGACGGTCGTCGTAGGGTCGCAACCCCAGGTCGAGCGGCAGGATGGGTGTGATGCAGCGATCGAGCGTGACCCGCGCGGCGTCCCAGTAGTTGGGGTTGCGGGCGATCTCGAACGCCACGCCGTGCTCCCAGCGCGTCAGGAGGAAGGGGCCGTTGGAGACGCAGTTGCCGGCCTCGGTCCAGCGCTCGCCGTAGCGCTCGACCGAGGGGCGGTGAGCCGGGAACCCGGCGACCGAGGCGATGATGACGAGGAAGCGCGGGCTGGGGCCGGTGAGGGCGACGTCGAGTGTCCAGTCGTCGGTGGCGCGGGCGCCCAGGGTCTCCGGGGGCGCGCCGGCCGTGTGGATCTCCCGAGCGCCCACGATGTCGTACAGGAGCGGCGCGTCGGGCGCGGCCGTCTCGGGCGCGAGCTTCCGCTGCCAGGACCAGACAAAGTCGTGCGCGGTGACGGGGTCGCCGTTGGACCAGCCGCGGTTGTTCGGCCGGAGCCGGAAGGTCCAGGTGAGCCCGTCCGAGCTGGCACTCCAGGCCTCGGCCCAGTCCGCGACCGGCTCGAAGTCGGGGGTGAGGGTCAGCAGGCCGGCCCACAACTCCGGCTCCCCACCGCAGTAGCGGTTGGCGTTGAAGTCGTGGCTGACCGGGTCGTTCGCGAAGCCCCATTGGTAGAAGACCTGCGGACCGGTCACCTGCGGCGTGCCGGGGGCCGTGGATGGCGACGTGGTTGGTTGGGGGGACGCTGCACCGGTCGGCGCCGGCCTCGTGGCGGGAGATTGGCTGCCCCGGCTGACGGGTGTGGACTCGGTTGCAGTGCCGGCGCTGCCGCCGCGACAGGCCGCGAGCAGCGCGAACGCTCCGGCGGCCAGCAACGCGCGGCGGCTCAGCCGGGCGGCGGCTGCCGGGCGGGGTGGCGGAGAGGGCTGCGGCTGGCGGTCCTGTCTGGGCATCGTGCTCGCTCTCATCGAGCAGCCACGGCGCTGCGTCAGACGCTGGGGGCGCCGAGATACCCGCTCTCGGTGTAGAAGACGCGCGCGGCGGCGCCGACGATCCCGGTGTTGGTGCCGAGCGCCGACAGTTCGATCCGCACGTCGGGGTAGATCTGTGCCATGGCGTAGCGGGGCAGGGTCTCGCGCAGCGCGTCGAGCAGCAGGTCGGCCGATTCGGCGACGCCGCCCCCGAGGACGATCATCTCGGGGTTGAAGAGGTTGACGAAGCCGGCCAGGCCAACCCCGAGCGCGTGGCCGGCCCGCTCGTAGACGGCGCGCGCCGCGGAGTCGCCCGCGCGCGCGGCCTTCGCCACGACCGCGGCGGTGATCGGCCCGCCCGCGGCGACCTCGGCGATGGTGCGGGATCGCTCGGAGTGGACGAGCAACTCGCCATCGCGGGCGATAGCCCAGCCGGCGGCGTAGGCTTCGACACAGCCGATGCCGCCGCAGTGGCAGCGGGGACCGGACGGGTCGATCGAGACGTGGCCCACCTCGCCGCCGAGCCCGCGGGTGCCCTCGATCAACTGGCCGTGGGAGATGATACCGCCGCCGACGCCGGTTCCCAGGGCAATGTAGATAACGTGCTGCATGCCCCGCGCCACGCCGAACAGCGCTTCGCCGAGCGCCGCGTTGTTGCCGTCGTTGCCGATCATCACCGTGCGCTGCGTGCGTTCTTGCAGGATGTCGCGGATGGGGATGTTGTCCCAGCCGGGCATGTTGGTGGCGAAATAGACCACGCCCGCGGTCGGGTTGAGCGGGCCCGGCGCCGAGAGGCCGACGGGGATGCTGGTGTCCGCTCCCTCGCGCTCCGCCACCTCCGTGATCGAGGCGACGATCCGGTCGATGACGGCCTTTGGGCCCTCCTGTGCCAGGGTGGGGCGGCGGATCAGGTGCCGGATTGCGCCGTCGCGCGTCACGAGAGCGGCGCGGATGTTCGTCCCACCCAGATCGACGGCAATGGCCGCGTCACTCATCGGTCTCCCTCTCTCCGTCACCCCGCATCCGGCAGCTAGTCGAACAGACGGTAGCGCAGCAGGGTCGCCAGGACGGTGAGCCCGTCCTTCCAGGTGATCTTCTTCCCCTCCCAGAACTCCCGCCCATTGTACGCGACGGGCACCTCGTAGATCCGGTGTCCCTGCTTGAGGATCTTGGCGGTGATCTCGGGGTCGAAGCCCCAGCGGTCGGAACGGAGCTTGATCGAGCGGGCCACGTCGGCGGTGAAGACCTTGTAGCAGGTCTCCATGTCGGTGAGGGTCGTGTTGAACAGGATGTTGGTCGTCAGCGTGAGGAAGCGGTTGCCGACCGCGTGCCAGAAGTACATCGCCTTGTGCTCGCCCAAGAAGCGCGACCCGTAGACGACCTTCGAGCGGCCCTCCTGGATCGGCCGCAGCAGCCTGGCGTAGTCGCGCGGGTCGTACTCCAGGTCGGCGTCCTGGATGACGACCACGTCGCCGGTGATGGCCCCCAGCGCGGTGCGCACGGCCGCGCCTTTCCCCCGGTTGCGGTCGTGGGTCAGGACGATCAGGTCGGTGCTGCGCGCCGCCTCCGCCAGCAGGTACTCGCGGCTGCCGTCGGTGGAGCAGTCGTCGACGGCGATGATCTCGCGGTCGCAGGGCAACTCGACGGCGCGGACTTGCTGGAGGATCTCCCCGAGCGTGTCGACCTCGTTGTAGACGGGCAAGATGACCGAGAGTTTCTGGAGCCGCACCCGGATCCGCTGCTGGTCCAGCGTTCCCCTCCCTCCCCTGGCTTCCCTCCCCGTCCGGCCGCGGAGCGTGGCGCCGCGGCCGGGACACGGGCTCAGAGGATGAACTTGCTCAGGTCGTCGTCGGCCGCGATGTCCTCCACACGCTGGAGCACATAGTCGCGGTCGATGACCACCCGCTCACCACGGCGGTCGGGGGCCTCGAAGGAGATGTCCTCCAGCACGCGCTCGACGATGGTGTGCAGGCGCCGGGCACCGATGTCCTCGGTGCGGGCGTTCACCTCCGCGGCGAAGCGTGCAATCTCCCGCAGGCCGTCCTCCGTGAAGACGAGCTCGACATCCTCGGCGGCGAGCAGGGCCTGGTACTGGCGCGTGAGCGCGTTGTCGGGCTGCGTCAAGATCGCGTACAGGTCGTCCTCGCTCAGGTGGTCCAACTCGACCCGGATCGGGAACCGCCCCTGCAGCTCCGGGATGAGATCGGACGGGCGAACGCTCTGGAACGACCCCGCCGCGATGAAGAGGATGTGATCCGTCTTGATCGGTCCGTAGCGGGTGTTGACGACCGACCCTTCGACGATCGGGAGCAGGTCACGCTGGACGCCCTCCCCCGAGACGTCCGGCCCGTAGTCGCCGTTGGGGTTGATCAGCTTGTCGATCTCGTCGATGAAGATGATGCCCTGCTCCTCGGCGCGACGGACCGCCTCCTCGACCACCGAGTCGAAGTCCACCAGCCGGTTCGCTTCCTGCTGGGTCAGGATCTGGCGCGCCTCCCGCACCGAGACCCGACGCGAGCGACGGCGCGGCGTGAAGCCCTCCAGCAACTCGCTGAAGGTCTCCTGAAGTTCCTCGGGGCTCATGCCCGCGGCGAACTCGAGCGGGATGATTGCGTCGAACTCCTGGTCGGTCTCCAGCTCGACCGTCTCATCCTCGAGCGCTTCCTTCTGGAGCAGGTCGAGCATGCGAGCGCGTTGCCGCGCCAGCCGGCGGCGGACGTTCGCCTCGTGGCGCCGTCGCTGCTCGGGGTCCTGGATCGCGTCGGGCTCACGCGACGTGTCCGTGTGGCGGCCCCGCCGGTTGGCGCCGCGCTGCTCGATCAGCAGGTCGGCCAGGCGCTGAATGGCGGCGGAGCTGGCCTCCTCTCGCACCGCTTCCAGCCGCTGCCCGTGGAGCATGCCGATGCTGACCTCAACGAGGTCACGCACGATCGTCTCGACATCGCGGCCGACGTAGCCGACCTCGGTGAACTTGGTCGCTTCCACCTTGAGGAAGGGCGCGTCGGCGATGGCTGCAACCCGGCGGGCGATCTCGGTCTTCCCGACCCCGGTCGGCCCGATCATCAAGATGTTCTTGGGCATGACCTCCTGCCGCAGCCCCTCGGGGAGATGCTGGCGGCGCCAGCGGTTGCGGAGCGCGATCGCCACCGCCCGCTTGGCCTGATCCTGGCCGACGATGTAGCGGTTGAGCTGCTCCACGATCTGCCGCGGCGTCATAGCGCCGATCGGGTCGGTGGTGGCTGCGTCGTGGGTCATCTGTTCAGTCGTTCTGGGCTTCATCCTGCCGCCTGGTTGTCTCGATCACGATGTGGTCGTTGGTGTAGATGCAGAGGTCCGCGGTCACGCGCATCGCCGCCTCGGCGATCTCGCGGGCGGGCATGTCGGTGTGCTGGAGCAGCGCCCGTGCCGCGGCGGTGGCGTACGGGGCGCCGGTGCCGATCGCGGCCACGCCGTCGTCGGGCTCGATGACATCCCCCTCGCCGGAGATTACGAGCAGCGATTCGCCGTCGGCGACGATCAACTGCGCTTCAAGGCGGCGCAGGTAACGGTCGGTGCGCCACTCCTTGGCGAGCTCGACTGCCGCGCGGCGCAGGTTACCGTCCCAGTCGCGCAGGTGGGTTTCGAACTTCTCGAACAGCGTGAGGGCATCGGCGACGGCGCCTGCGAAGCCGGCCAGAACCTGGCCGTCGAGGAGCGTGCGGATCTTCCGCGCTCCGTGCTTCATCACTACGTCGCCGTAGGTGACCTGCCCGTCCCCGGCGAGCGCGACATCCCCATCCCGCTGGACGCCGAGGATGGTCGTGGCGTGCCACCGTGTGGACTGGTTCTGCATGTCCGCTCCATCGTAGAGGCTGCCGGCTCGGTGAGCCAGCCGCCCTTCAAAAGTAGATTCTACCATTTTCGCCCCGCCGCACCCTCCGGGGTTCTGCTCCGCACTGGTACGTATGCCCTTTTGTCCCCGTTGCGGCAGCGGGCTCGTGCCATGCCCGCGAGGCTTAGCCCGGCAGGCGCTGGGGCGCGTTCCGGGCGGAGGCCCAGAGATCGCCGAGTTGTTGGATCCGCTCGGGCATCGTGCGCAGGGTGAACTGGTCCGGCCGGATCGCGCCGTCGGCCACCTCGTCCCAGGTGACCGGCGCGGAAACCGGGGCTCCCGGGTGCCCGCGCGCGGTGTAGGGCGCCGCGGTGTTGCGCGCGACGCTGTTCTGCGCGTGGTCGATGGTCACACGCTCCCCCTCGTGGGTTCCGCGGGCGGCAACGGCGATCTGATCCGGGTGCGCCTCGGCCAACTGGGCGGCGATGCCCCGCACCCAGTCGCGCACCGACGCGAAGTCGTGGATGGGCTCAAGCGGGACGAAGACGTGCAGGCCCCGCCCCCCGCTGGTCTTGGGGTAGCCGTCGATGCCCTGCGCCGCCAGCGCGTCCCGCACCAGCAGCGCGGCTTCCAACACCGCGGGGAAGTCCACCGCGTCGCCCGGATCGAGATCGAACACCGCCCAGTCGGGCTGCTCCTGCCGGTCGGCGGTTGCCAGCCACATGTGGAACTCGAGCGCGCCGCGCTCCGCGTACCAGAGCAGGGCGGCCGCGTCCTGGATCAGTGGCGCGTGTAGCTCCCCCTCGCGCGAGGCCGGGCGATAGGTCGCGCTCGGCAGCCAGTCGGGTGCGTCCTTCGGCAGGTCGCGGCGGTAGTGGCCCGGTCGGTCAATCCCGCCGGGGAAGACGCGCAGGGTGACCGGGTGGTCGCGGAGGTAGGGCAGCATGACCGGGGCGACGGCCTGGTAGTAGTCGAGCAGGTCGGCCTTGGTCAGCCCGTCCTGCGGCCACAGGACCTTGTCCGCGCTGGTGACGACGATCTCGCGCCCGTCGACCCGGAGCACCTGCGTGTTCGCCTGCTCGCCGCTCATGGCCCGGCCCGCCTTCCCCCGGCCAGGGCGCCGTGGAGCACCTGGCCGAGTCGTTCGATGCCCAGCGTCAGATCCTCCGGCGGCAGCGTCGAGAAGCCGATGCGGAACGATGCGCTGGGCCGCATGTCAGGGTAGAAGAGGCTGCCGGGCAGGTAGACGACACCAGCCGCCGCACATTCCGGCAGCAACCTCATGGTGTCGATCCCGTCGGGCAGGGTCACCCAGAAGAAGTAGCCGCCCTCGGGCTCGGTCCAGCGAACACCGGGCGGCATGGCGCGCTCCAGCGCGGCGCGGACGGCCTGCCAGCGGTCGCGGTAGAGGGCGCGTGCGCGGTCGAGGTGGGCGTCGAGCCAGCCGTCGGCGCAGGCCCGCACGACGGTCCGCTGCATGATCCGGTCGCCCTGGATGTCGACCGCCTCCTTGGCGTCGATCAAGCGGCCCATCAGCTCCGGCGGGGCCGCAACCCAACCCATGCGCAGCGCCGGAGCGAGCGTCTTGGAGAAGGTGCCGATGTAGATCACGTCCGGGTCGAGCGCGCGGAGGGGGCCCGGGTCGTGCTCGAACCAGAGCTCGCCGTACGGGTCGTCCTCGACCACCGCCACGCCGAACTCACGCGCCAGGGCCAGAATCTCCCGGCGCCGGGCAGGGCTGCCGGTGACGCCGGTCGGGTTCTGGAAGGTCGCCACGGTGTAGAAGAACTTGGGGCGTGGCGAGGTGTCGAGGGCGCGCGCCAGCGCCTCCGGGACGATCCCCTCCGCGTCGACGGGGACGGTGAGGTACTCTGCCTCGTAGTGGTTGAAGACCTGGAAGCCGCCGAAGTAGCCCGGCTCCTCGATGACGACCCGGTCGCCGGGATTGAGCAGCTGCCGGGCGACAAGGTCGATCCCCTGCTGCGCGCCGGCTGTGATCAGGATGTTGTCGGGGTCGACCTCGGCGCCGCGCCGGCGCATGCGCGCGGCGATCAGCTCGCGCAGCGGGCGGTGGCCGGGTGTCTCGTCGTAATAGAGCGTGGACGGGTCCAGCTCCGCCCAGACCTGCCGTGCTGCCTCCGCCAGGCGGTCCATCGGCAGGCACTCGACGGGTGGCGTCCCGCCGCCAAGGAAGATCGTGCTGGGGTCGGTGAGCAGCGGGTCGAGATCGAGGCGGAAGGCCGGCTGGAACCGGGCAGCGCGGCGGGCCAGGCGGGTGCTCCAGTCGATGCTCACTCCCCGCGCTCCTCGTTCCCGGCGCCGTCGACCAGCGCGATCTCCAGCCGCTTGTTGATGCGTCCCTTGCTGCGCGTGCCGATGACCTTCAGGCCGCCGATCTCGCGGGTGTTGCGCACGTGGGTGCCCCCGTCGGCCTGCAAGTCGAGCCCTTCGATTTCGACCACCCGCACCTCCTGAATGTTGGGAGGCAAGAGGTTGATCTTGGTGCGGATCAGATCGGGGATCTGGAATGCCTCCTCGCGCGGCAGGGTGCGCCAGGAGATCGGCAGGCCGGCGGCGATTCGCTCGTTGGCGACCCGCTCGATGTGCGCCACGCGCTCCGGGTTCAGGTCTTCCAGTTCGAAGTCCATGCGCGCCTTGTCGGGGCCCATGTTGCCGCCCGTGACCAGCGCGCCGTACTCGCGGAAGACGACGCCGCAGAGGACGTGGAGCGCGGAGTGCATGCGCATCAGCCGGTAGCGTCGCTCCCAGTCGATCTCACCTCGGAGCGTGGTGCCGGGTGGAGGCGGGGCGTCCCCCTCCAGTACGTGCACGATCTGGCCGTCCTCGCGGGCGATACGCACGACCTGCCAGGAGTGCGTGCCGTCGGTCACCATGCCGAGGTCGTGGGGCTGGCCGCCGCCACCGGGGTAGAACGCGGTGCGGTCGAGAACCACGCCGGTCTCGCCGACCACCGCGGTCACGGTCGCATCGAACGTTCGCAGGTAGCTATCGTCCAGATAGAGCAGGGCAGTCACCGATCTCACTCCTCGACCAAGCGCGCGGTCCCATGGTAGGGGGCGATCATAGGAACGGGTCGGGCGAATGTCAACTGCCCACACCGGCACCGCGATTGCGGATGCCCCGTGGCAGTGCGCCAGGGGCAACGTATACGCCTGCCCGCGGCGCGAGTGAAATGGAGCAGTCGATGTGGAGACAGTGCGATGGATGAGACACGCGCCCGGGACCTCGCCACCCGGGCGATCGAGCGATTGGGCGGTATGGATGCGGTCGAGCACCTCTTCGTCGAGCCGCACGTACCCAACCCGGAGCAGGAGTTCGTCATTGAGGACCAGCGGGTCATCGTCCGCCTGCGGGACGAGCAGCGCCCGGCGACCGTCTACGTCGGGCCGTATACGTTCGAACTTCGGGACCGGCGACTCGTCAGGGCCGCGGGAGCGTGAGATGATTAGGCCAACGGCCCGCGGATGGCGCGGGATGCGGAACGAACACTACAGGGAGACAGCGAGCGCATGGCGCGGCCACGGCTAAGAGTTATCCCGCTCGGCGGGGTTGGAGAGGTCGGCAAGAACCTCACGGTTTATGAGTACCGCGGGGATCTGGTGATGATCGACGCCGGGGCGAAGTTCCCGGAAGAGGAGATGCGCGGCGTCGATCTCATCGTGCCGGACATCACCTACGTCAAGGAGCGGGCAGACCGGCTGCGCGGCATCCTGATCACCCACGGGCACGAGGACCATATCGGCGGCCTGCCCTACCTGCTGCCGCAATTGAAGTCGCGGGCGCCGATCCCGCTTTACGGCTCCGCGCTGGCGATGGCGTACGCCGAGGCGAAGCTGGACGAGGCGGGTGTGCTCGACCTGGCCGAGTTCCACATCGTCGAGCCGGGCCAGCAATACCCATTGGGGCGGCACCTGACAGCCGAGTTCGTGCCCGTCACCCACAGCATCCCGGGCAGCTTCGCGGTCGCCCTGCGCACCCCGCTCGGCTGGGCCGTGCATACGGGCGACTTCAAGTTCGACCCGACCCCGCCGCTCGGACCGCCCACCGACGAGGCCCGGCTCCGCGAGCTGGGGAACGAGGGGGTGCTCCTGCTCCTGTCCGACGCCGTGCGCGTCGAGCGGCCGGGGCACACGCCCTCGGAAGCGGTTGTGAGCGAGACGCTCTACCGGGTCATTGGGGAGGCGAAGGGGCGCGCGGTGTTGACGACCTTCGCCTCGAACATCACGCGCATCGACCAGGCAATCCGCGCGGCCTACCGCCACGGCCGCAAGGTGGCCATCTCCGGGCGCAGCATGGAGCAGAGCACCCGGATCGCGCAGGACCTGGGGTACATGCAGCCGCCGCCCGACACGATCATCCCACTGGATGTGGCGGTCAAGCTGCCGCGCGACAAGGTGCTCTTCCTCACGACCGGTAGCCAGGGGGAAGCGTCGGCAGCGCTGGCGCGCATCGCCAGTGGCGAGCACCCGGCGATCAAGCTGCAGCGCGGGGACACGGTGATCTTCTCCGCGACCCCGGTTCCCGGGAACGAGGAGACCGTCTCGCAGACGATCGACCAGTTGTTCCGCCGCGGCGTCCACGTGGTCTACTCGGCGATCGAGCCGACCATCCATGTCTCGGGCCACGCCAGCCGCGATGAACTGCGCTTCATGCTCCGGCTGCTCCGGCCCCGGTTCGTGGTGCCGATCCACGGCGAGTACCGGCACCTGGCGCTCTACCGCGATCTGGCGCTGGAGATGGGCTACAACGATGCGCAGATTCTGCTGCCCGAGATCGGCAATGTGATGAGCTTCGGTCGCGACTCCGGCCGCCGGGAGCAGACGGTGGAATCGGGCGCGGTGCTGGTGGATATCATCGGCAACCGGAACGTGATCCTGCGACAGCGGGACGAGATTGCCGCCAGCGGGGTGATCATCGCGACGATGATCGTGGATCGGGACACCCGCCAGTTGATCGCGGGCCCAGACGTCTCCGCCCAGGGGCTGGACGGGCAGATCGACGCCAAGGTGCTGAAGCGTGCCGAGGACGAGCTGCGGCGCTTCCTGGAGAAGCGGCAGAAGGGCGGCTTCAGCTACGGGTACCTCGTGAGCCGGACGAAGAACGTGCTCAGCCGGCAGATCTACCGCGACGCCAAGATCCGCCCCATGATCCTCCCCGTCATCAGCGAATTGTAATCAGGCGCGCGAGCATCGGACGGTGCCTCGCCCGTCCCCCGCACACAAACTCCCCTCTCCCAAGGTTGGGAGAGGGGGCGGGGGTGAGGGCCGCTCTCGTGTCGCGGACGAGACGTCACCGTGTCATCGCGATGATGACGGCGACCAGCGCGCAGAGACCGGCGGCGGCGGACGATACGGCGATCGCGGCGTTGCGGCCGATGCGCTGGCGCAACGGGATCACCAGCAAGAGAGCCGGGATGGTGAGCAGGCCGAAGAGGACGTGCGTCCATGGCATGATGTTCGGGTGCTGGACGTAGAGAATGATCCCCATGATGATCTGGACGCCGAGTAGGGCGTGCGCGGTGCCGGTCAGCCAGGGAGGGAGGCCCTGGCGCCGCGCCAGGATCCACGACGCGATCGCGATCCCGAGATAAACGATCACCAGCAACTCACCGAGTCCGCCGTGTGCCTGATTCATCGCCACCTCCTTGGCAGCCGGTCCGGGTGGGCCGTCGTCGGGCCGCGGGTTGGCCCGCGGTCATTATGCCCGATTGTTCAGGGATTGGGCGGGCGTCACGGCATTGCCAGGCGAAGGAGGCGGGTCCCGAGGCGACGGCGGGTGGCGCTGCGGCTGAAGATTGCCAACAGGCCCAGAAGGGGGATGACGACGCGGGGCGGAAGCGAGACCACGTGCCGGGGGTGGAGTACTGGTACGCCGCCGGTGTAGAGGTCGCGCAACAGGTGTGAGCCGAGGCCGAGGAGCGCGGCCAGCCCCAGATGCCGCTCCGGCGCCAATCGCTCAGCCAGGACGGCGAGGAGGATCGGGGTCAGCAGCGAGTGGGACAGCGGCCGGGTGGCCATGGTCATGCAGCGGTCGAGCCGGAGGGAGCGGGCGGCGGCGATGTGGTCGAGGTCGATCAGGAGCGCACTCGCGAGCGCCACGCGCAGGAACGGCCCCTGTTCCCGCACGTAGGGGAGGACGGGCAGCGCCACCGCCAGCGCGGTCCCCGCGTGACACAGACCATCGAGCAAGCCGCGCTCGGGCGTGCCGTTGGCGGCACGCTCCCAGCGGTGGTGCCAGGTGGCGGTCAACAGCGCCGCCAGCAGCGCCGCGGCGACGGAGAGCATCGCGGCCCAGGGGGTCGGGCCGGACTCCGAATCTCGCCCGACCGGATGTGTCCGGCTCGGTCCTTGTGATGTGCGCGTGTTCACCGGTACCATCCCCTACGGTCGTCGACGGTACCACGATACCCAGGGATCGGAGTACTACGCAAGATGCACGCACAGGCGAAAGAACGTCCGGGCGCGGTGGTCCTGCTCTCCGGCGGCCTGGATAGCACGACGGTTGCCTACCTGGCGCGTGCCAGCGGTTACGCCATCTACGCCCTGTCGTTCGACTACGGCCAGCGCCACCGGCGGGAGCTGGACGCCGCCGCGGCGGTGGCGCGGGCGGTCGAGGCGGTCGAGCACCGCGTGGTCCGCATCGACCTCGCCGGCATCGGCGGCTCGTCCCTGACCGGTCACGGGGAGATCCCGACCGGCGGGGTGACCGGCGGCATCCCGAGCACCTGGGTGCCCGCGCGCAACCACATCTTCCTGGCTGTGGCCTCCGGTTACGCCGAGGTGGTTGGCGCCAGTGTCATTTACATCGGGGTCAGCCAGGTCGATTACTCCGGCTACCCCGACTGCCGGGCGGAGTTCCTTGAGGCATACCAGCGGGCGGCCGACCTGGCAAGCAAGCAGTTCGTCGAGGAGGGCCGGTCGATCCCGGTCGTCGCGCCGCTGCTGCACCTCTCGAAGGCCGGGACAGTGCGGTTGGGCCTGGCGCTTGGCGTGGACTACGGCCTGACGTGGTCGTGCTACCAGGGCGGGGAGTCGCCCTGCGGCGTGTGCGACTCGTGTCGCCTGCGGGCCGAGGCCTTCGCGGCGGCCGGTGCGGTCGACCCGCTGGTCGGGCCGGCGGGGTAACAGGAGCAGGCTGCCGGGCGAGGACCGGCGTGGTACAACCTACGCGGCCCGGCCGCGGGGGAGTGCCGGGGTACCGAGGAGACAGGCGGAGGCGGTATGGCGCTGCAGTTGGTCATCATCGGGCTCCCACAGAGTGGCAAGACGACCGTGTTCAACGCGTTAACGCGGTCGGAGGCGCCCACCGGCGTCTTCTCCACCGGTGAGGAGGAGCCGAACCTGGCGACGGTTAAGGTGCCCGACGAGCGGCTGGACGTGCTCACCCGCATGTTCAACCCCCGGCGCACCGTGCCGGCCGACGTCCAGTACTACGACATCGCCGGGCTGGCGAAGGGCATCCACGAGCAGGGCATGAGCGGGCGGCTGCTCGGCTACCTGAGCCAGGGTGCGGCGCTGGTCCACGTCGTTCGGGCCTTCGAGGATCCCTCGGTGCCCCATCCTGAGAGCTCGGTGGACCCCCTGCGCGACATCGAGACGCTCAACCTGGAGCTGTCCTTCTCGGACCTCGCACTGATCGAGAAGCGGCTGGGCCGGATCGAGTCGACCATCCCCAAGCTGCGCGGTGCCGAGCGCGAGGCGAACGAGCGGGAGGCCGAGGTGCTCCGGCGCCTCAAGGCGGCGCTGGAGGAGGGGACGCCGATCCGTGAGGTGGAGCTCCAGCCGGAGGAGGAGCGGCTGCTGCGCGGCTTCGGCTTCCTCACCGCCAAGCCGCTGCTGATTCTGCTCAACGTGGGCGAGGAGCAACTGGGCGCTCCGGCGCAAGCGCTGGTCGAGGAGGCGCGCGCACGCTTCGGGCGACCCGGAGTGGAGGTCGACGCCCTGGCGGGCAAGATCGAGGCGGAGATCGCGGTGCTGGACGAAGAAGACGCCGCCCTCTTCATGGCCGACCTCGGCATCACCGAGTCGAGCCGGGACCGGGTCATCCGTCTCTCGTACGAGCTGCTGGGCCTGATTTCGTTCTTCACCGTTGGGCCGGACGAGGTGCGCGCCTGGACGATCCGCCGGGGGACGACGGCCGTCGAGGCAGCCGGGGAGATCCACACCGACATCCAACGCGGCTTCATCCGGGCGGAAGTGGTGAGCTACGACGACCTGATCGCCGCAGGCGGCTTGCCGGAAGCGCGCAAGGCGGGCAAGCTGCGTCTGGAGGGGAAGCAGTACATCGTCCAGGACGGGGACATCGTCCACTTCCTGTTCAACGTGTGATCCGACGGGGCTTCCTCCGTGTCGTCCGGACCCGACCCAGCCTCGCGGCCTATGCCAGTCTCGATGACAAAGTGCGGACGTCGGACGGTGCCTCGCCCGAGCCGGACGGAACACGCAACACGGAGTACGGAACACGGAACACGTCCCCGTCCCGAACTCATGCGGCGCGGGCCTGCGTGGCAGAGCGCCCCGGAGCGGTCCCACCATCGACGATGCTTCCCTTCCCGCACGGGCATGCCTAAGATACTGTTGACGTTGGACCATGGAGTGCGTGTGTACCGATGGTCGATCTTGCCCCGCGGACGGCCGGATTGATCCCCCTGTGGCTGGTGCCTGCTGGAGCGCTGCTCTGGCTGGGGCTCGTCTGGCTGGCGCGGGGGCCGCTGCGGTCACGGTGGCCCGGGCTGCTGGACGATGTCGTGGCGCTCGGCGCCCTTGGGCTGGCGCTCCTCCTCTTCTTCTGGCGCCCGCTCCTCACCCCCACCCAGGTGCCGCGCGGCGGCGGTGATCTCGTCTCCTTCGTCTTCCCCCTCCACGCCTTCAACGCGTCCCAGATTCGGGAGGGGATCATCCCGCTGTGGAACCCGCACCTCCACGGCGGGATGCCGCAGCTTGCGAACTTCCAGGCGGCGGTGCTCTATCCGCTGAATCTGCTGACCTACCTCCTGGCGCGCCCGTTCAACTACGGCGCGCTGGAGTTGCTGGCCATCGTCCACTTCGGCGTCGCCAGCGTCGGGGTCTACCTGCTGGCGCGGACGCTGGGGATGCGCCCGCTGGCCGCCGTCGTGCCCGGCATCGTCTTCCCCTACAGCGGCTTCCTGGTGGCGCACCTGGGGCACTACGGGATGCTGGCGGCGGCCGTCTGGGTGCCGTTCCTGCTGCTTGCGCTGCGGCTGATGGTCCTTCGTGCCTCCTGGGGTTGGGCCGCCGCGGCAGCCGTCGTGACCTTCCTGATCACCAGCGCCGGGCACCAGCAGACGCTCGTCTACGCGCTCACCGTGGGCGGAGCCTGGTGGCTCTTCTGGGTTGCGCTGCGGCACAGCCTGCTGTCGGGAATGCTGCGGCCGGTCGCCGGTGGGGCCGGCGACATCGCGACGGCCGAACCGGATACCAAGATAATCCCGGGCGAGTTGCGCCGCTGGCCCTGGCGGGCGCTCGTCGGCGATGCCCTGCGCGCGGGGCTCGCGGTCGGCAGCGGCGTTGCGCTGGCCGCACCGATGGTGCTGCCCTCGCTGGAGATGGCGCGGCTCTCCGTCCGCACCGGCCTGAGCTACGAGCAGGCGAGCGAGTTCAGCATCCAGCCGGTCGCCCTGCTGCACCTGCTGGTCCCCAAAGCGTTCGGCAGCAACCCGACCGACTACTGGGGTCCGTTCTCCAACGGCGAGATCTGGGCCTACGCAGGCATCGCGACCCTGGTTCTGGCCGGGATCGCGCTGGTCGCGCGCCCCGATCCTGTCCGGCTCTTCCTCGGCGGCCTGGGGCTGGCCGCCCTCCTCTTCGCGCTCGGCCCCTTCACGCCACTGCACGGCTGGTTCTACCGCTTTGCGCCGCTGTATGACCTGATCCGCGCCCCGGCCCGCGCGGTGCTCTATCTGGACCTCGCCCTGGCGCTCCTCGCCGGGTTCGGCGTGAGCGAGCTGGCGGCACGGGCGGATTGGCTGGCATCGAGCGCGGCGGGCGCCGTCCGTCTCGCATTGCGGGCGGTCCTGGCCGGGACGGCTGCGCTGGGGCTCTTTGTCATCCCCCTCTTCTACTCGATAATCCTCAGCGCCAACGACCTGTCGAATCGCCCGGTGATCGCCGTCGATGGGCTGAACCTGCTGTTCCTCTACCTGGCGTTGACCGCCGTCCTCCTCTGGGCCGTGCTCCGGGGTCGCCTGCGCGGCCCGGCGGTGGGTGTCGCGGCCACGGTGCTGATCGTCGTCGACCTGTTCGGCGCGACGGCGACGTTCAACCCCTCCCCGGACGACATCACGGGCGGGTTCCGGCACGCGGAGGCGGTCGACTACCTGCGGGCCGAGGCGGCGCGCTCCGGCCCCTTCCGGATCGAAGCGGCGACGGCGCGCTGGCAGCCGGACCTGGCCGCGGTGGTCGGGCTCGACGACGTGGGCGGCCTGTACGACCCGATGCAGCCACGGGACTACGACGCAGCCCGCCGCGCGGCGGTGGACAACCGGGACCAGGGACTTTACGACCTGCTCGGCACACGGTTCCTCATCACCGATGTGGACGCGCCGCCGCCGGGCGCCGCGTTCCGCCGCGTCCACGACACCGACGACGGGCTCGTGATCTGGGAGAACCCGAACGCGATGCCCCGGGTCTGGCTGGCCTACACGGCGGAGCAGGTGGACCTCGAAACGGCGCTGGCGGCGATCCGGCAAGCCGACTTCAATCCGCGCGCCACGCTCTACCTCACAGGCGATCTCCCTCCTGCGGAGCCGGGCGGCCAGGGGGAGGCCACGATCGAGCGCCTGGAGGCGAACCGGTTCCACGTGCGGGTTCGGACCGACCGCCCCGCGTACGTGGTTCTGGCCGACCCGAACTACCCCGGCTGGGTCGCGACGGTGGACGGCCAGCCGGCCGAAACCGCTACCGCCTACGGGCTATTCCGCGCCGTGACGGTGCCCGCAGGCGAGCACGAGGTCGTCTGGCGCTTCCAGCCGCCCCTCGCGCGGGCCGGCGCCGCCGTATCGCTCCTGGCCCTCCTCGTGGTGGGCGCGATGGCGCTCCTCGGCTGGCGGCAGGGGCGGCGGAGCGTTCGCGGGGGCTAAAGCAGGCTGGGATCGTTACGGATCAGACCCCGGTGTGCCGGTCTTGCCGCTCGGCGCGGGAACTTTTCTCCACCCGGTCGGATCACCGTCCTCAACCGGCTCTCGGAAGAGGCATCGTTCCCCGGCGTTGCGGAGGTGCGTGGCATGGCCCGTGCCTCTGGGTCGGCGTGTCGATCAGGCCCTCTTGGTTGACAATGATCGTTTAATTGGGGGTGGAGAGAGACATATGAACGATCTGACGTCGACGCGAGCGATACTGACCGAGCAGCAGCGCGAGACCCTGGAGGCGCTTGCCGGGGAGATCCGTGTGCGCCGCCCGGTGGTCGCGTTCACCGGTGCGGGCATCTCCACGGAGTCGGGGATCCCCGATTACCGGGGGCAGAATGGCATCTGGAAACGGATCAGGCCGACGTCGTTCCGCGAGTTCCTGAACGACCCGGAGGTCCGGGTTGCCTACTGGCGGCGACGCCGGGAGCGTTATCCCCAGATGGTCCAGGTCGAGCCGAACGCGGGGCACCTGGCGCTCGTGCGCTTGCAGGAAGCTGGCCTCCTGTCGACGATCATCACGCAGAACATCGACGGGCTGCACCAGCGGGCCGGAGCCGACCCGGAGACGGTGATCGAGCTTCACGGCACGGTCCACGAGATCCGGTGCCTGGAGTGCGGGCGGCGCTTCCCGGCCGCGGAGTTCCCGTTGCCGGAGGGGGATGAGGAGCCGGTCTGCCCGGTCTGCGGCGGGATCGTCAAGGAGGCGACCATCTCCTTCGGAGAGTCGCTGGTGGCCGACGACCTGCGGCGCGCGCTGGAGATCGCGCGGGACTGCGAACTGATGCTGGTCGTCGGGTCGTCGCTCCAGGTCAATCCGGCAGCCAAGGTGCCGTTGATCGCGGCCCAGCAGGGCGCAGTCCTGGCGATCATCAACAATGAGCCGACTCCGCTGGATCCCCTGGCCGACTTCGTCGTGCAGGCGTCTGCCGGGGCGGCGCTCTCCTACGTGGCGGATCTGCTGACCGGGTAGGCGTCCGCCGTGCATCTCATGGTCACGAACATGCTGAAGGTCGCGCGCTGTGGGATCGGTGACGACCGGTCACCGCAGGGCGACCCAACACCGAGCGAACGCTGGGAGTGGAGCGGAGCGATGTCCCGAGACGAGCGATCACGACTGCTGCGTCGCCGGGTTCCCGATCCGGACTTGAGCGTGTCCGACGCGCCGCGGGGCGACATGCCGGAGCTGGAGGTCGAGGTGGAGCCGTACGGCGGCGCGGTGCGACACGAGAGCGACACGCTGGCGCGGATCAATGCGCTGAATGAGGAGCGCCGCCGGCTGCTGAATGCACAGGTGTACGGCCTTGCCGCGACAAAGCGGGCCGAGCGGCTGCGGCAGATTCAGGAGGAGCTGGAGCAGCTCTGGCTGGAGCGCCGGTTTGAGTTGAGCCAGCACCCGAGCGACGCCCCCGACTGGCTGGAGAGCGACTCCGAGGCGAACTGAGCGCAGCTACCGGCATCACCATGGACACCGGTTTCCAAGGCCCGGCAATGCCGGGCCTTGGGCGCCAGTGTCGGTTCCTACCGTGCGTAGAACGCGATGATCAACTCGATGTCGACCGGGATGTCGAGCTCTTCGGGATTGGGTTCCGAGATCACCCGGCCGATCGGCTGCGTGCCCTCGCGCGAGAGCCACGATGGGATCTGATGCCCGGCGTCCTGGAGCGCCTCCTGAACGTCGGGGATCTCCGCCGCCTTCTCGGTCAGCGCGATGGTGTCGCCCGGGGACACCCGGTACGAGGGGATGTCGACCCGGCGTCCGTTGACCAGCACATGCCCGTGATTCACGAGCTGGCGGGCCATGGGGCGGGTCGGGGTGAAGCCGAGCCGGTAGACGACGTTGTCCAGCCGGGACTCGAGCAGCTTGACCAGCGCGGTTCCGGTCGGCTCGCGTGAGCTGCGGGCGTCCTGGAACGTCCGGCGGAACTGCTTCTCAAGCATGCCGAAGTGCCGCTTCAGCTTCTGCTTCTCGCGAAGCTGGCGGCCGTACTCGGTCATGCGGCGCGGGCGGGCGTGGGCATGGGCGCCGGGCGGGGTCTTGAGCCGCCGCTCCAGCGAGCGCGACCGGGTGCCGGTCAGGTTGATGCCCTCCCGCCTGGAGATCTTGTGCTTGGGCCCAGTGTAACGCGCCATGCTCCTCCTTGTAGGCTCGGTGCCGCTTGGCACCGTCTCGATGTGTCCAACCTCGATGCGAGGTCATCACCTTAGAATACCAAACGGTTGACCTTCACGTCTCACCCGGTTGTTCGCCTGGCAGGAAGAGGGGGACCGCGATGGAGAGGATCATCGTCCGCGGGGCCGAGCCGGAGGACGCCGCGGCCATCACGGAGATCCTCAACTGTCCCGGCGTGGTCTTTGGCACGCTCCAGCTCCCCTATCGCTCCGTCGCGGAGCGGCGACAACGGGCCGCGGATTACGGTCCCGATGTCCACCGGCTGGTGGCCGAGGTGGACGGCCGCGTGGTGGGGACGCTCGGGCTTCACGTCGAGCGCCATGCCCGGCGCCGGCACGTCGGCTCGATCGGGATGGCGGTGCACGATGAGTTCCAGGGGCGGGGCGTGGGGACCGCCCTGATGGCAGCGATGGTCGACCTGGCCGACAACTGGCTCGGCCTGCACCGGGTCGAGTTGACCGTCTACGCCGACAATGCCGCGGCGATCCACCTGTACGAGAAGTTCGGCTTCGTGGTGGAGGGGCGGCTGGTCGACTACGCGCTCCGCGCCGGCAGGTACGTCGACGCCCTGGCAATGGCACGGCTGCGCCCGCCGAGCCACGGTGAGGACACCGGTGCCGGGCAGGCGCCGTCCTGACGCGTTCCAGTTCCGGCGACGGAGCGCTGCGCGGCCGGGAGTCGTACCGGTGAGCCGGCTGGTTCAGGTCGGCCGGAGCGCGGCTTGACGCTGTCGCCTGTTCAGGCATAGGCTTGGCTCGTCAGTCGTGCGACTGAAGGAAAATGATAGATGGCCACGAGCGGTTTCCGCCCTAAACTGGTCCTGTTCGACCTCGACGACACGCTGTGCGACCACAATGCGTCGCTGCGCCTGCGGCTGCGGGTGGCGTTCGCGGAAGCGTGCCGTGGCCTGGATGATGTCGACCTGGATGCGCTGGTCGAGGCGGCGGTCGCGCGTTCCGTCTTCGGTACCGACCACTTCGCCGACATCCTGACGACGGTGGGGGCCGGGACTCCGGAACGGGTCGAGCGTGCGGTCGCATCCTATGTGAGCGACCGCTATCGCGGCTTGAAGCTCTTCGATGAGGCGCTGGAGGTGGTCGACGCCGTGCGGCAGCACGTGCGGGTGGGGATGATCACCAACGGCCCGAGCGTGATCCAGCGCAATAAGATCGCGCGCCTGCGGATCGCGGACGCCTTCCCGTTCATCCTCGTCTCGGAGGAGGTCGGGGTCTGGAAGCCGGACCCGGCGATCTTCCAGCGCGCGCTAGAGTTGGGCGAGGCGGCGCCGCACGAGGCGGTGTACGTGGGGGACAACCCGGAGCACGACGTGGCCGGTGCCCGCGCGGCGGGCCTGGCCAGTGTGTGGGTGAATCGCACCGGCCGGGAGTGGCCCGGTGGCCCGCCGCCCGACTACACGATCGCGAACCTGCGCGAGTTGCTGCCGCTCTTCGGGTTCGACGGCACTCGGTAGGCGCCGCGCGGCACGTCGCTTCTCCCTTCCCGAGGGGTGTCGGTCTGAACCGAGCCGCCGGTCCGACCGGGTGCGGTGCCGTAGGGAAAGGGATAGGGATGCGCTGGCGGCAGATGCCGCGGGTGATCACGATGTTGCTTGTGACGGTCTCGCTCGCGTGCGGGGGTACAACCGCGGAACCGACGGCGACTCCGCCACCGACCCCGACCGAACCGCCCACGCCGACCGCGACCCCGACCCCAGAGCCGACTCCGACGCTAACCCAAGAAGAGCTCGCCACCTACAAACCGAACGAGTTGGGTCAGGTGATGGTCCTGATGTATCACGGCATCACCGAGGACGGCGGCGAGTATGACCGCTCGCCCGACGGCCTGCGGCAGGACCTTCAGTGGCTCTACGACCACGGGTACTACGTCATCCCGATCCGCGACTACCTGACCAACCACATCAGTGCCCCGCCCGGGAAGCGCCCGGTGGTCCTGACCTTCGACGACGGCGTGGTCAGCCAGTTCCGCTATCTGGTCGACGAAAATGACAAGAAGAAGATCGACCCTGACTGCGCAGTAGGCATCTTGGAAGACTTCTTCACACGCCACCCCGACTTCGGCCGCGGTGGGCTCTTCTCGATCCTGCCGCGGGCGCCGTTCGCCTGGCCCGACGAGCCGGAGCAGATGGAGTACGCCGAGGAGAAGCTGCGCTTCCTCGTGGAGCATGGGTACGAGCTGGGGAACCATACCCTGAGCCACGCCAACCTGCGCGAATTGTCGGACGAGGAGATCAAGGCGGAGCTGGCCGGTGCGGTCGACATGATCCGCGAGTACGTGCCGGAGGCCGAGGTCGAGGTGATCGCGCTACCCTTCGGGATGTACCCGCCGGGTGGGGACGACACGCTGCTGCGTGGCTTCACCTACGAGGGGCGAGAATACCACTTCTCCGGCGCGCTGATGGTGGGCGCCAACCCGGCACCATCGCCGGTGGACGCGGAATTCGACCCCTTCTGGACGCCACGGATCCAGGCCACTGAGGACGTGCTGGCCGAGTGGTTCGCATACGCGGCAGACAACCCCGGTATAATGTACGCCAGTGATGGGAACCCTGATACGGTGACCATCCCCGAGACGCTACCCGCGTGGCTGGCCGAGCGCTTCATGAAGGACCGGGCCAGCGACAAGACGGTCATCCGCTACCCCGACGTAGCCGACCGGAGAGGTGGTTAGACAGCGCGATGACGCGACGCATAGTGATGGCGGAGGAGCTGGGGTATTGCTGGGGTGTCCGCCGCGCCCTCGAGATCATCACCGGGGCGGGCGACCCGCACAACCCGGTCGCGACCATCGGCGACGTGATCCATAACCCCCAGGTCGTGCAGCGTCTCAAAGAGCGAGGCGTCGACACCGCTGAATCGGTCGAAGAGGCCGCCAAGCGCGGCTTCCGGCGGGTAGCGATCACGGCGCACGGTGCCGGCCCGGAGCGGGCGCGGCTGGCTGCCGAGCACGGGCTGGAGTTGATCGACACGACCTGCCCGCTGGTGACCAAGGTCCAGCGGCTCGGGCAGAAGCTGGTGCGGCAGGGGTACTTCCTCGTGGTCTATGGCGATTCCTTCCACCCGGAAGTGCGGGGGGTGCTCGCCTGGGCCGAAACCTCACGTGCCGTCGCCGCCAAGCACATCGAGGATCTGCCCTGGAACGCGCCGCGCGGGTCGACCGACCCGGACGCCAAGGTGCCCCCGCGCAAGGTGGCGGTCGTCTCACAGACGACCAAGAATGTCGATGAGTTCATGGAGTTCGTCACCCAGTTGACGAACATGGTCGCCCGCGACGGCGGCGAGATCCGGGTGTGCAACACGATCTGCGAGCCGACCTCGGAGCGCCAGAACGCACTGCGGCGGCTGGCTGGTGAGGTCGACCTGATCCTGGCGATCGGTGGCAAGAAGAGCTCGAACACGGCTCGACTGGCCGAGGTCGGCCGGAGCTACGGCGTGCCCAGCTACCACATCGAGAGCGAGGAAGAGATCGAGCCGGCCTGGCTCGAGGGTGTCGAGGTGGTGGGCGTCACGGCCGGGGCCTCCACCCCGGACGACGTGATCGAGGGCGTGGTCGACTGGCTGGTGGGGCAGGGCTTTGCCCCGCCCGAAGGCGGTATTCGCCACCGCGACCTGGACGACGTCCCGGCCTTCTAGCCCCGGGCGGCGCTTGGCGGAAGCACAGCAGAGCATACGAACGGCGGCTCGCAGGGGCCGCCGTATCGCATCGGGGCCGCGCCGGATGCGGGCGGCGCGCTGGAGCGAGAGGAGCGACAATGGCGGACTTGATCGAGCACGCCGCCGAGGTGACGGATGAGGCGGCTCGCCGGGCGCACCGCGCGGTCGTTCCCGGCCGGGTGCAGCGTCGCCGGAGCCGGTTCTTCCTGCTCGCGTCGGCAATGGCACTGGTCGGCTACCTCTCACTCATGGTCGTGGTCCGCGCCAACAAGTCACTCCAGGCGGACGTGGCTGCCACCATGCGCATCCAGCGGGCCCAGCACCCCATGCTCGTGCGAGCGATGTCGGCCGTGAGCTGGTTCGGGTTCCGTCCCCAGAGCCTGATCCTGCCGGCCACGGCCATCGTCGGGGCGTGGCTCCTGCGCTTCCGCACCGAGGCGCTCTTCCTGATCGCTGCCTGGGGCGCCAGCTTCCTCAGCTTCACCACCAAGCTCTTCGTGCAGCGCCCCCGGCCGGACGGCGAGATGTTCCGCGTGGTCGAGGCCAACATCCGCGACTCGAGCTTCCCGAGCGGGCACACGCTGCACTACGTCGCCTTCTGGGGCTTCTTCTCGTACCTCATCTTCACCAAGGTACGGAACGGCGTCGTGCGCTGGGTCACGGCGGGCTTCATCGCGACGATGGCGGCGCTAGTCGGGCCGTCGCGTGTCTACCTGGGCCACCACTGGCTGACCGACGTGCTCGCCTCCTACCTGCTCGGCCTAGCCTACCTGCTGGGGCTCGTGACGGTGTACCGGTGGGTCCGGTCGTGGCTCCACGCGGACAACGGACAGGACGGATGAGATGGCCGGTCCGGAGCGCCGCGCGGCTAACGGGCCGAGGATCGGCCGGCCGATCTTGATCGCGCACCGCGGCGGTGCTCGGGGCAACGAGGAAAACACCGCTCCCGTATTCGCCCGCACGGAGCACCTGCCCGTCGACATGGTGGAGTTCGACGTCCGCCGCACGGTCGACGGCACATTGATCCTGGTCCACGACGCCACGGTCCACGCGGACGGTCGCCGGTTCCACGTGGCGGAGACGTCGTTCGCCGATCTGCGCGCAGCCGTGCCGGGGCTGCTGACGCTGGACGAGTTCCTCGAGCAATTCGGGAAGGCGCGGCCGTTCAACCTCGACATGAAGGCCCGCGGCTACGAAGCGGAGATCGCCGACGCGCTCCGGCGCCACGATGTCGTGGGTCAGGCACTGGTGTCGAGTGTCCATATCTGGAGCCTGCGGCGGCTGGGACGGATGGTGCCCGAGCTGGGGCTGGGGCTGTCCCGCGGACACCTCGCGTCCAGCGCGCCGGCGCCGCTACAACCGTTGGCAGCGCGCTGGCTGCGCTTGACCCTTCTCCTGGTGCTCCTGCCCGGCCTGTGGATCTCCCGAGCGCGGTCGGTGATGCTCCAGCACCGGGTGGTCACCCCGTGGCTGGTGCGGTTCCTCAGCCGGCGCGGCTACCGGGTCTTCACCTGGACCGTAGACGATCCTGGAGAGGCCGCCCGGGTGGCCCGCGCCGGGGTCGACGGCATCGCCAGCAACACACCGCTGGATATCCGCGATGCCATCGCGAGGCGGTAGGAGCAGAAGCGCGGACGGCTTCGTCCGGGCCCGTGGGAGAGGCCCTCACCCCCGACCCCTCTCCCAAAGTTGGGAGAGGGGAGCCACGACCGGTGACGCTCGTTGCGCGCGTTGCCGGAGTTGGTGTGGTCTTATTGAGGTCGTTCCTCGGCGGGGGATTCGGAGCCGGGGAAGGGTTCCGGGCGGGCCTGGTAGCGGTAGCTGGCGACGTCCCGGGCGCCGGACGCGTTGAGGAGCCGCTCCGCATTCGCGAGCTGCTCCCCTTCCTTGGCCAGGACCATGACCAGGAAGTTGCCTTGCTCGACGAGTTGCTTGTAGTGCGCCGCGAGATCCTTGGGTACGCCGAGCCCGGCCACGGAGGCGATCCAGCCGCCGGCGCCTGCGCCCACGGCCGCGCCGCCCAGCGCGGATGCTAGCCAGCCCGCTGCCAGGAGCGGCCCCGCCCCCGGAATGGCGAGGAGTCCGGCGCCGACCAGCCCGCCCAGCACGCCGCCCACGACGCCACCGCCGAGCGCGCCCGCCAGGGACGAGCCTGAGGCCTGCTCGGACGCCGCCTGTGATGGGATTTCCGCCGCGGCGTCGGTGCCACGCGTGACGAGCGAGAGCATATCGCGGTCGAACCCGGCACGGTGGAGCCGCTCGAGGCCGGCGCGGGCATCGTCCACCGAGGTGAAGACGCCGATCACGGTGCGATACCCTCCCCGCAGCGCTGCCTGGAGCTTGTCCCGGTTCCATCCGCCCGTGTCACCTGGTACGGTCATGCTTTCTCCCCGTGGGGCGACGACCCGCCGGTTCCGCCCGGCGCTCGTCGCACGTTGAACCTCGTTGCCGCCAGGGGAGGGTGCAAGGGGCGTGCCAGCCGGGGTTAGGTGCGATCGGCTTTCAGGATGGTGCCGGCCAGCCGGTCGGCCAGTTCCTCCAGGAACTCTTGATCGCCCGCGCCGAAGGCGTTGAGCTGGTTCGAGTCGACGTCGATCTCGCCGAGAACCCGATCGCCGGCCAGGATGGGGACGACGATCTCGGCGCGCGTCTCGACGAAGCACTGGAGATAGCGCGGGTCCTGAGCGACGTCCGGCACGATGATCGATTCGCCGTGCGCGGCGGCGTAGCCGCAGATCCCTTCGCCGATCGGGATGCGCACATGCTCGGTCGCGGCCGGGCCGCGCCAGGCGGCGAGGACGAGGTCGTTGCCCTCGACCAGGTAGATCCCGGCCCAGGTGTAGTGGGGGAGGGTTTCCGTGAGGATCGCGCAGACGCCGTCAAGGATGGCCTGCACGCTCTCGGTGCTGCGGACGAGGTCGTTGACGCGCTCGCGGACGGTGGCGTAGCGGTCGACGCCCTTGTAGCTGGTCATGGTGCCTCCTGGGAGCGAGGCCGGGTGGGCCCGGCCGCGGGCATCGTGCCGCAATTGTAGCGGGCGCCCCGCTCCCAGGTCAGGCGTCGATCGGCTGTCGCGACCGTCGCTAGGGCGACGGCGGGGGCGCGCCGTAGCGCCACTGGTAGTAGTGGCGTCCGACGTTGCCCATCTCCACCTGCCACTGGTCGGCGTTGGCGGGCGTGTAGGTCAGCAGGCGCCGCTCGAATGCCTGCACCAGCACCCACTGGTCGACGCCCTGCACCCGCGCGCGAACCCAGTACGGTTCGGTGATGGGGCGCCCGACCACGTAGATCGGGTTCCAGGGCTGCTGCGTGAGCCAGTTATGGAACACCGCGGCGACGTTGTGCCCGGTGACCTCGTCGTAGGCGGCGAGCGTCGTGTACCCGGCCAGCGCTGGATTCGTCCCGACGGAGCCTGCCTTGGTCAGGGTCTCCTGGACGGCGGCGCCGATGCGGTTGGGCGCGCGGTGGTCGTTGGCGACGGTCGCCACACCGCGGAGCGAGGCGTAGGTGGGCGCGTCGGGATTCTGGAGAGCAGGGTCACCCGCCACCGGGACGGCGGCCGGGCCGACCCGCTGGAATGCGTTGTCGCCGATCTGGATCTCCCCGCGGATCATGTCGCGTACCAGAAGGCCGTTGGTGACGAACCATGGGCTGGTGCGGTCGCCGCCTGGATTGGTGATCTCCATGCGGCTCTTGTCGAAGTAGTAGACCTGGCGGTTCCCGCCGGGCGCCTCCGCGTATGCCTCCTTCAGTGCAGCGAAGCTATCGGGTCCCCAGAGCCAACTGCGCTCGTCGGTGCCCTGCGCGACGGAGCCGTCGGTTGAGCGCCAGAGGTCCTGTACCGCGCGGTCCGCGCCGGTGAGGCCGGGCGGGAGCGCCGCCATCGGCGGGGCGATGGGCACCGGGCCGCGTCGGTCCAACCGCTCACCGTCCCCGTTGGCGGTGCGGAATGACCAGGTGTGGGAGAAGGGCCTGCCGTCGACGTTGCCCTCGACGGTGACCGTATAGGTGGTGCCCGGCTCGAGCGGGCTGGTGGCGGCGATCATGTAGGTGCGGCGGGTGAGCCAGCCGTTGCCCGTCTGCGCGATGACGGGGACGGTTCGGCCGTTGGCCGTCAGGATGGCACGCTCGAAGGTCACGTTCCCCGGGCCGTGGTACTTGAGCGTAATCGGGTAGCCCACGGGGTAGCTGGCGCCGGGGAAGGGGTTGGGTGCCTCACCCCAGAACCGGAGGCCGACGCCGGTGGTCCCGTCCGGCGGCCAGGCGACCCACTCCGGGGTGGCGGTTTCGCTCCAGGACGGCGCGCCGACGTCGATTACTTCGATGCGCACGTTGCCGTCGTTGACGGCGCCGAACCCGATCTCGGTGTAGCGCGGATCGATCAGGGTCAGCCGGTGGTTAATCGTCGCGATAAACCAGTCGACGCTGGCGGCCATCGAGCCGCTGATGCCGATGTTCTCGTTGACCCAGCCGGTGTAACCCGCGGCGCGGGCGCGGTCCTGCATCGTGGCGCCGGTGAAGCCCGGCCTGCCCGGCTGCTGCTCGTGGAGCCCCATACCGGCGAGGCTGGGATCGCCGAAGTTGAGCTGGTAGTAGCGGGCGTGACCCTGGGCCGCGGCATCGAGGGCTGGGTGTCGCTTCATCGGCTGGAGGCCCAGCCAGGCACGGTAGGTGTTGATCGTGGCGAGCACGTCGTCGAAGGGGTCGGCTGCTTTCACGGGGGCTTGGGCGGAGAGGACGGGCAGCACGGTGAGAAGGAGTACCAGCGGCAGGTAGAGCGAGGCGCGGAGGCGCGATCCGCCCCGCTGGGGCGTCCGATGCTGTGTCATCGTGATCCCGTCCCTTCCCCGTACCGACATCCAGGCGGAGAGTGAGGCGGCCCGGGTCCATCCGGCTCGGGCCGCACACATCGCCTGTGTCCCCTTAAACGGTACAACGTCTCAGCGCGCCGATGGTATCGGATGGTATAGGAGAATGGTTCTGAATACGCATCGGATCCGCATGCGCGTCTGTCCACCACGCGCGGCGGGTACCGGTTTTGGTATACCTTGGAGCGATGGAGCACACCCCTGACGGGGCTTGTGGTGAAGCGAGGAGGCGACTGAGGTGGGTGTCGCGATCGCCCTCATTGCAGCGTTGATTGTCCTCGTGATCCTAATCAAGATCACCTTCACGTTGATCGGGCTGGCCTTCACGCTGCTCGTGGCAGCGGTAATCGGGTTCTTGGCTGGCTACATCGTCCCCGGGCGGCTGCCGTACGGCGTGCTTGGCGCGATCGTGGCCGGGCTGGCCGGAAGCTGGATCGGCACGCTCTTGATCGGCAGCATCCCGCCGCACATCGGCGGCATCGCCGTCATCCCGGCGATCGTCGGTGCAGTCATCCTGGCCTTCGGGCTGCGACTCATCGGCAGCGTGGCCGGGCGGCTGTAGCCGAGCGCGCGTGCCGGTTCGGCCGCGCGTTGACCCGGTGTCGTGAAACTGGTAACATTTTAACGATAGTGCAACGGCTGCGACGGAAACGAGTACGCGGCGCGATCGGCCCAGCGAGTCCGGGGTTGGTGTGAGCCGGATGCGTCGGATCCCCGCGGAAAATCCTTCCCGAGCCGCCACCCGAACGGCGACGCCGTCGCCTAGTAGACGTGGCCGGAGTCGTCACCCGTTATCGTGACGGAGATGTAGAGCCGCATGCCCGGCCGGGCGGCGGACAGCATCTCGCTGAGTGGGCCCGCCGAGCGGGTCAACTGAGGTGGTACCGCGGGTGAACCCCGTCCTCAATGGAGGACGGGGTTTGGTGTTTTGGCACCGCTGAATGTCGCAGGTAACCCTGCGCCGGATGCGACCGACGGCGCGGGAGGAAAGCAGGAGGGTCGGCCGTGTTCAAGCCCGTCTCAACCAAGGTTGACTTTCCAGCCCTGGAGCGGGAGACGCTGCGCTGGTGGTATGAGAGCGGCGTCGTCGAGAAGTATCTGAAGCGCAACGAAAAGTCCAAGAAGCGCTGGTCGTTCATCGACGGCCCCATCACCGCGAACAACCCGATGGGGGTGCACCACGCCTGGGGTCGAACCTATAAGGACCTCTACCAGCGCTTCCACACCATGCTGGGTGAGCGCCAGCGCTACCAGAACGGGTTCGACTGTCAGGGACTGTGGGTCGAGGTCGAGGTCGAGAAGGAACTCGGGTTCACCTCCAAGCAGGACATCGAGGCCTACGGCATCGCGCGCTTCGTCGAGAAGTGTAAGGAGCGGGTCTGGAAGTACGCCGCGGTGCAGACCGAGCAGTCCAAGCGCCTCGGCTACTTCATGGACTGGGACAACTCCTACTACACGATGTCCGACGAGAACAACTACATGATCTGGCACTTCCTGAAGGTGTGCCACGAGCGCGGGTGGATCTACCGCGGCGCCGACGTGATGCCCTGGTGCCCCCGCTGCGCGACCGGCCTGTCCGAGATGGAGGTGAGCGAGGGGTACCAGGAGCGAACCCACACCAGCCTCTTCGCCCGCTTCCCGTTGGAGGGGCGGGATCGCGAGTACCTGCTCGTCTGGACCACGACGCCCTGGACGCTGGCGGCGAACGTGGCCGCGGCCGTCCATCCGGATCTGACCTACCAGAAGGTCAAGCAGGGCGACGACATCTACTACGTGGCGCGCGAGGCGGTGCCGAACGCGATCCGTGGTGAGTACGAGGTCGTGGGCGAGGTCAAGGGTAGCGACATGCTCGGCTGGCGCTACCGTGGCCCGTTCGACGAGTTGCCCGCCGAGCAGGGGGTCGAGCACCGCGTCATCCCGTGGGACGCCGTCGACGCGGCCGAAGGTACCGGCATCGTCCACATCGCCCCCGGCGCCGGTCGTGAGGACTATCAGCTCGGCAAGGAGCACAACCTGGCGGTCGTCGCGCCGCTGGATGAGAGCGGGGTGTACGTCGACGGCTTCGACTGGCTCACCGGGATGCGCGTGGCGACCGTGGCTGAGCCGATCGTCGAGAACCTGCGTGAGAAGGGCCTGCTCTACCACGCCTACCCGCACACCCACCGCTACCCGACCTGCTGGCGGTGCGGCACCGACCTGGTCTTCCGTTTGGTCGAGGAGTGGTACATCGCCGTCGACCCGTGGCGCGAGCAGATCATGGAGGTCGCCAAGGCGGTCCGCTGGATCCCCGAGTTCGGCCTGGAGCGCGAGTTGGACTGGCTCCGCAACATGGACGACTGGATGATCTCCAAGAAGCGGTACTGGGGTCTGGCTCTCCCGATCTGGACGTGCGACGCGTGCGGCTGGTTCGACGTCATCGGCAGCGAGACGGAGCTGAAGGAGCGGGCCGTTGCCGGCTGGGAGGAGTTCGAGGGGCATACCCCGCACCGGCCGTGGGTTGACGCGGTGAAGATCCGCTGCGAGCAGTGCGGCGGGATCGCCTCGCGCATCCCAGACGTCGGGAACCCGTGGCTCGACGCGGGCATCGTGCCCTTCTCGACACTGCGCTACCGGCACGACCGGGAGTACTGGCGCGAGTGGTTCCCGGCGGACTTCATCACCGAGTCGTTCCCGGGCCAGTTCCGCAACTGGTTCTACTCGCTGCTGGCGCAGAGCACGGTGCTCGTCGGGCAGTCGCCGTTCCGCACGGTGCTCGGCTTCGCCACGCTCCGCGACGAGCGCGGCGAAGAGATGCACAAGAGCAAGGGCAACGCCATCTGGTTCGATGACGCCGCGGAGCGGATGGGCGCCGATGTGATGCGCTGGCTCTACCTGAAGCACAACCCGGCGCAGAACCTCAACTTCGGCTTCTCGCTCGGCGATGAGGCGCGGCGGCAGTTCATCCTGCCGCTCTGGAACTCCTACGCCTTCTTCGCCAACTACGCTGCGCTCGACGGCTTCAACCCGGCCGAGCACGACGTGCCGCTGGCGGAGCGGACCCTGCTCGACCGCTGGATCCTCTCCCGCCTGCAGGAGGTGGTGCGGGTGGTCCGCGACCGGCTGAGCGACTACGACTCGCTCAACGCGGCGCGCGCCATCGAGGAGTTCGTCGTCGAGGATCTATCGAACTGGTACATCCGGCGGAACCGGCGCCGCTTCTGGAAGACGGAGAGCGACCGGGACAAGGCGGCTGCCTACCTGACGCTGCACGAGGTGCTGGTCACGGTCACCAAGTTGCTGGCGCCCTTCCTCCCGTTCATGACCGAGGTGATGTATCGCAACCTGGTCTTGAGCGTGGATCCGTCGGCGCCGGAGTCGGTTCACCTGACCGACTTCCCCGAAGTGGACGAGTCGAAGGTCGATCCGGACCTGGATCGCGACATGGCGGCGCTGCTGCACGTCGTCGGCCTCGGGCGGGCCGCCCGCGCCCGGGCGAACGTCAAGGTTCGCCAGCCGCTGCCGCGCGTGCTGGTCGGGTCGCGGCAGGACGGGGCGGTCGCCGCGATCGAGCGCCTGAAGGATCAGCTCTTGGATGAGCTGAACGTCAAGGACTTCGAGGTCGTCGACAACCCGGACGAGTACGTGACCTACCGGGTGCGCCCGAACCTGGCAGTGCTGGGGCCGAAGTACGGCCCGAAGCTCGGCGCGATCCGGAAGGCGCTTGAGGCCGCCGACCCGGCGCGCATCGGCCAGCTCCAGCGCGCCGGCCGCCCGGTGACGCTCACGGTCGATGACGAGACGGTCGAGCTAAACCCGGACGAGCTGCTGGTCGAGGTCCAGGACCGGGAGGGCTTCAGCGTTGCCGAGGACCGCGACTTCATGGTGGCGCTGGATCTGACCATCACGCCGGAGCTGCGGCTCGAAGGGATGGCGCGCGACTTCGTCCGCGGCGTGCAGGACGCGCGGAAGAATGCCGGCCTGCAAATCGAGGACACCATCGAGACCGTCTACCAGGCGAGCGGCGAACTGGCTGAGGCCATCGAGCGCTTCGCCGACTACATCAAGGGCGAGACGCTCTCGACCGACCTGCGACCGGGTGACCCCGAGGCCGACGGCTTCCACCGCGAGGAGATCAAGGTGGGCAAACAGCGGGTCACCGTCGGCATCACAAAGGTCGGCCGCCTCGCCGGCGCGCGAACGGAGGGGTGAGCGGACCGCCACAGCCCGACATACGCATGTTTCTCGAGAGGGAGCCCTGGCGGCTCCCTCTCCTGTTTTCATACTTCAGCGTGTCCCAATGTTTCCCCATATCGCTTGGTTCGCTATGATGGTGTAACGATGATCAATATCAGCGTGTGCTGGGGGTTCGGCGCTTCCCGCCGGTGTGTTACAATAAAGATGTTGTAGGGAGCGAGATGGAGTTTCGGGTCCGCTTCTACGCCACGGCGACTGGCTATGTGCCGATGATCGAATGGCTGGATGAACTACGGAGCCAACAACCAACCCTCCACGCGCTCGTCGTTGCTGGGCTCACCAAGCTGAAAAACCGTGACTATCACGGCCCGCCGTTGACCACTTGTGTTGACAGGACGAACAAGATCTACGAACTTCGTGTTGGGCACGCGAATATCGCGCGAGCGTTTTTCTTCTTCCAGCATGGTTCAGAAATCATAGTGACGAACGGCTACGTCAAACATCGACAGGCGCTGAACCGGAAGGAACTCGATCGAGCACGACGATACAAAGCTGATTGGGAGAAGCGACATCAATGAGCGATTTCAAGCAGATGAACGATGATTTGGACGCATACATCGCTACCCTGAGCGATAACGAACGTGCTGACATTGCTGCTGCGTCGGAAGCGCTTGATATCGCGCATCTGCTGTATCACGCGCGGCTTCATCGCGGCCTGACGCAAAAGGAAGCCGCGGCGAGGTCCGGGCTCAAGCAGCAAGCCATCAGCCGACTCGAACGCGCGGCAACCAACGTCACACTTGCGACGCTCCAGCGGTATCTCGGTGCGCTTGGTTACACTGTGGTCGTCTCGTTACGAGACAAGACAACGGGTCGAGTAGTTGTGGAAGGTTCTTCGTCACCTGTGGGGATGACGCATGTGGTGCCCACGAGGCGTCCCCCGACCCGGCTGCTGGCGACCCGATGATCGAGAGCTTCATCACTCCCCTTATCGCCACTGATGTGTGCCTCCCTCGGAGTGGCCGGGCGTTCCGCATCACCCACCCGGCGGATATCGACCCGCTGCTGGATGCGGTGGCGGACGACCCGGAGCAGAATCTGCCGTACTGGGCGGAGCTCTGGCCGAGTGGGATCGCGCTGGCGGATGCGATCACGCTGCGCCCGCAGACGGTGGCCGGGATTCGTGTGCTGGAGATCGGTTGCGGGCTCGGGGTGACGGCGATTGCCGCGCTCAACGCCGGAGCGGATCTGACCGTCACCGACTACGCGCCGGAGTCGCTGCTGCTCACCCGCGCCAATTGCCTCGCCAACGCCGGGCGTGAGCCGTCTACATTGCAGATGAACTGGCGCAAGCCGCCGGATGAGCTCTTCGACCTGGCCGGGGAGGGCTTTCCGGTGGTGCTGGCGGCCGACGTGTTGTACGAGTCGCGCGACGTGCAACCGCTCCTGGCTCTGCTCGGCCGGCTGGTGCTGCCGGGCGGGCTGCTCTGGCTGGCGGAGCCGCGGCGGCCGGTGGCGGGCCGCTTCATCGAGATCGCCTGCACGCAGGACTGGGAACTGAGCGAATCCGACGGCGAATGGGACGGCCCCTGGCCCGACCCCAACGATGCCGGGGTGCACGTTCGCGTGCACCGGTTGCGGCGCGTGCCCGCCCCCGATTCCTGACCCTCCTGCAAGCAACTCCACGACCTCCGACACGCGGCACACTCCGTGCGGTCGCTGGCTCGACGTAATTCGAGCGGGACAGGCGAGAGGTAGGGGGTCGTGAGCTTCATATCCCGTGGCTTCAAGGGGCGACGACGGACCGCGAGTGTCGCAGGGCGGCTGCCGCCGGGGCAGTACATCGTGGATGGGTTCCCCGTCCTCTCGGCGGGGCCGACGCCGCGCACGCCGCTCGACCGCTGGGACTTCTCGATCGTCGGCCAGGTGGACCAGGCCCGGCGCTGGACCTGGGCGGAGTTCCTCCAGCTTCCGGCGGAGGAGATCACCCGCGACATCCACTGCGTCACCAAGTGGAGCAAGCTGGATACGACCTGGAAGGGTGTGTCGGTCGACACGCTGCTGGACGGGCTGGAGACGAGCGCCGACTACGTGCTGGCGTTCTGCGACGGCGGCTACACCACCAACCTGCCGCTGGAGGACGTGACCGGCGGCAAGGCGTGGATCGCCTACGAGTACGAGGGCCAGTCGCTGGAGCCGGAGCACGGCGGCCCGGCTCGGCTGCTGGTACCACACCTCTACTTCTGGAAGAGCGCGAAGTGGGTGCGTGGGCTGGAGTTGTTGCCGGAGGACCAGCCCGGCTTCTGGGAGTCGCTCGGCTACCACATGTACGGCGATCCCTGGCGGGAGCAGCGGTATTGGGGTGATGAGTGATGGTGGCCACGCGACCGCGACTCACCTGGCGCGTGGCGACGGTCCGGGATATCGTGCCGGAGACGGCACGGGTGGTGAGCCTGGTGCTCGACGTTCCGGACTGGCAAGGACACCGCGCCGGGCAGCACATCGACGTGCGCCTGACCGCCGAGGACGGGTATCAGGCGCAGCGCAGCTACTCCATCGCCTCGGCGCCCGAAGAGCCATGGATCACGATCACCGTCGAGCGGCTGGAGGACGGTGAGGTATCGCCCTACCTGGCCGATGAGCTGCGTCCCGGCGACTTCCTGGAGCTCCGCGGGCCGATCGGCGGCTGGTTCACCTGGGAGACGCGGGAGGGTGGACCGCTGCTCCTGGTCGCGGGCGGGTCGGGAATCGCGCCGCTCATGGCGATGCTCCGTCACCGCGCAGCATGGCGGAGCCCGGTGCCCGTCCGGCTCCTGTACTCGTCGCGCTCGGCGCAGGACATCATCTACCGCGAAGAGCTGGAGCGGCTGGCGGCGAACGACCCCGATCTGGCGGTGATCCACACGCTGACGCGCGCCCAGCCGAAGGGCTGGACCGGCTACCGGCGGCGGATCGACCGGGAGATGCTGAACGAGATCGCCTGGGCGCCGGAGGAGCGACCGCGGGCGTTCGTCTGCGGGCCGACGCCGCTGGTCGAGGCAGTGGCGACGTTGCTGGTGGACCTGGGGTACGACCCGGCGTCGGTCAAGACCGAGCGCTTCGGGCCGACGGGAGGGTGAGCATGAGCGCGGAGACGCTGCGGCTCGACGGCAACGCGGCGGCCGGGCTGCTGGAACAGGTTTTCGCCTTCGACGTCACCGTGGCGCGCAGCACCTGCGCCGGCTGCGGGCAGACATCGCCGCTCGGGACGCTGCTCCTATACGGCGGGGAGATGGGGGCGGTGCTCCGCTGCCCGTCGTGCGAGTCGGTCCAGATGCGTGTTGTCCAGGTCCGCGAGGGCTACGTGATGGAGATGCAGGGCGTGGTCCACCTGGAGATCCCGCCGACGGTCGGGTGAGAAACGGCGAGGCGGCGGATTAGCGCCGCCGCCCCTTGGACTTCTTTTTCTTGCTCTTGCCCTTCTTGGGCGAGTTGGTCGCCTTGCGGGGTGTCGGACCACCGAGGGCGGGGTTGCCCATCCCGGGTGGGAAGGCGCCCTGCTGCATCAGCGCCTCCAGGTCGGCGTCGCCCAAGCCGGCCAGCGCCTGGCGGCTGCGCATGAGCCCACGCAGCCCGCGCCGGCCACCCGCGCCGCCGGCCAATTCCCCGAACTGGGCCATCATCTTCTGCATCTGCTTGAACTGGTTGACGAGCTGGTTGACCTGCGCCACCGAGGTGCCGCTACCGGCCGCGATGCGCTTGCGACGGCTCGGCTTCAGGATGTCCGGGTTACGGCGCTCCTCGGGCGTCATCGAGAAGATCATGGCCTCGATGTGCTTGAACTCGTCGTCGCTGATCTGCACCTGCTGCTGGCGCAGGGCCTGCCCGATGCCGGGGATCATTTCGAGGAGCTGCGTCAGCGGCCCCATCCGCTTGATCTGCTGCAGTTGGTTCAGGAAGTCCTCGAAGTTGAACTGGCCGGCGAGCACCTTCTCTTCGAGGGCGCGGCTCTCCTCTTCGGTGATCTCCGCTTGGGCGCGCTCGATCAGCGTCAGGACGTCGCCCATGCCGAGGATGCGCGAGGCCAGCCGGTCGGGGTAGAACGGCTCGACCGCGTCGATGCGCTCGCCGGTCCCGATGTACTTGATCGGCACGCCGACGACCGAGCGGATGGAGAGCGCGGCGCCGCCGCGGGCGTCGCCGTCCATCTTGGTCAGGATCAACCCGGTCAGCGCCAGCCGCCGGTGGAACTCCTGAGCGACGTTGACCGCCTCCTGGCCGGTCATGGCGTCGGCCACCAGGAGGATTTCATGCGGCTTGACCGCCTCGGCGATCCGCTCGACCTCCTGCATCATCGGCTCGTCGATCTGCAGCCGGCCGGCGGTGTCGATCAGGACGACGGTGTACCCGCGGTCCTTGGCCAGCTTGACCGCGTTCTTGGCGATGTCGATCGGATTGGCCTTGGTGCCCTCGCTGTAGACCGGCACGTCGATCTGCCCACCGAGCGTCTGGAGCTGGTCGATGGCGGCCGGGCGGTAGACGTCGGCGGCGACCATCAACGGCCGGCGCCCCTCCTTCTTGAGGAGGTTGGCGATCTTGGCGACGTGGGTGGTCTTCCCGGAGCCCTGGAGGCCGACCACCATCACGATGGTCGGCGGCACCTGGGCGAGCTGCAGCGGCACGCGCTCCTCGCCCAGGATCTTGATCAACTCGTCCCGCACGATGGCGATGACCTGCTGGGCGGGGGTCAGCGCCTTCAGGACCTCTTCGCCGACGGCGCGCTCGCGCACGGCGCTGACGAAGTCCCGGACCACCTTGTAGTTGACGTCCGCCTCCAGGAGCGCGCGGCGGACCTCGCGCATGGCCTCGTCGACGTCCTGCTCGGTGAGGCGACCCTTGTTGCCGATGCGCTGGAAGACCGCGGTCAACCGGTCGCTGAGTGTCTCGAACATGACTAGAGTTCCTCCTCCTCACCGAAGAAGAGGGCGTCGACGTAGGTGACCGGGTTGAACTCGGCCAGTGCCGTCACCTGCTCCCCGGTGCCGACGTAGCTGATGGGCGTGCCGAGCTCACGGGCGATGGCGAAGGCGATCCCGCCGCGGGCGGTGCCGTCGAGCTTGGCGATGGCGATGTCGGTGATCTCGACCGCCTCGGCGAACTTCTTGGCCTGCACCAGGCCGTTCTGCCCGGTCGTGGCGTCGATCACGAGCAGCACCTCTTGCGGCGCCTCGGCCACGTGCCGCTGCATCACCTTGCGGATCTTCTTCAATTCTTCCATGAGGTTGTACTTGGTGTGCAGCCGGCCGGCGGTGTCGACGAGCAGGATGTCGGCGTTGCGGTTGTAAGCGGCCTGCATACCGTCGAAGACGACCGCGCCGGGGTCGGCCCCGGGGTCGTGGGCGATGACCGGGACCTTCAGTCGCTCGCCCCAGACCTTGAGCTGGTCGATCGCGGCGGCGCGGAACGTGTCCCCGGCCACGAGCATGACGTTGCGTCCCTGGTCCTGGTGGTACTTCGCCAGCTTGGCGATCGTCGTCGTCTTCCCGGTGCCGTTGACGCCGACCACCAGGATGACGAAGGGAACGCCGCGCTGGTAGATCTTGATCTTGCGGTTGCGCGTCGCGTTCTCCAGCAGCGCGATCATCTCCGTCCGAAGCGCCTCGCGGGCGTCGGCGGGCTGCTTGATCCGCTCGCGGTCGATCCGATCGCGCAGGTTATCGAGCAACTCCAGGGTCGTCTCGACGCCGAGGTCGGCCTGGATCAGGAGTGCTTCGAGATCCTCGAACAGATCCTCGGTGATCTCGCTCCGCTCGAACAGGTTGGCGATGTCCTTGAAGATGCCGCGGCGCGTCTTCTTCAGACCGGCTTCGATCTTTGGCTCTGGCTCGGCGCGCCGGCGGAATAGCCTGCTGAATACCACGAATCGGCCCTCGCTGTCGGTGGGATTCTCGGTGTCTTAGTGCGTAAAGCCGCGCCGTAAACCTCCGGCGCGGCGCAAGACAAGTATACCATTGATAGGCGACCTGCTCGTGCGCCCTGGGAGCGGGCGGCGGAGCTAGCGCTTCAGCCCCTGGAAAAACCCCCACCAGAAGCTGACCCAGAACGCGTCACGCTTGCGGACGCGGACCTCGACGTGGGTGTTGCGCGGGGACGGGGCCTGGACGCTCCGCAGTTCCTCGCGCAGTTGCGCGATCTCTGCCTGCTGCGCCTGCACCTGCCGCTCGAGTTGCTTGATCCGCTTGCGTCTGCCGAACATCGGTCGCCTCCTCGATCGCGGTGATGACGGCGCAACGAGCAGATACGCAGGCTCCTGGGGTCATGAGATGTCCCACGTTTACCGAAACAGGATAGCAGAACGCGACGCGGCAGGTGAGTACTTGATGATGACGGCGAAATCGGCGATAGTGACGCCGTCGTCTGAAGACAAGACCAGGACGGGCCATGGGTGCTGACTCGCGAGCAACCTACCACCTGACCATGCGCGAGATGCCGGCCGACGAGCGCCCGCGCGAGAAGTTGCGCCTGCGCGGCGCCGCCGCGCTGACCAACGCCGAGCTATTGGCGATCATCCTCAACACCGGGGTGCGCGGCGAGACGGTGCTCGACATTGCGACGCGCCTGCTGGTCGAGCACGAGGGGCTACCGGGCCTGGCGCGCATCGACTTCGAAGATCTCCGCCGGTCACACGGCATCGGTGAGGCCAAGGCCGCCAAGCTGAAGGCCGCGCTGGAATTGGGGCGGCGTCTCACTGTCGCCCAGCCGGAGGACCGCCCGCAGGTGCAGACACCGGAAGACATCTACGCCGTGGCCGGGAGCGACATGGGCGCGCTCGACCAGGAACAGCTCCGGGTCGTGGTGCTCGACACCAAGCACCGCGTGCTGCGCACGGTGACGCTCTACCAGGGGAGCGTCAACAGCGCCCAGGTGCGCGTCGCCGAGGTGTTCCGCGACGCCGTGCGCCTGAACGCCCCCGCCATCGCGATCCTGCACAACCACCCGTCGGGCGACCCGACCCCATCCGCCGCCGACGTCGCGCTCACTGCTCAACTCGTCCAGGCGGCCCAGCTCCTCGGCATCGACCTCCTCGATCACCTCATCGTCGGCCACAACCAGTTCCGCTCCCTGCGACGCATGGGGCTGGGGTTCCCCGCGGCTGCCACACGTCGCAGCACGTAGCGGGTTGGGGTTACTGCACGGGCGAAGACGAGACCCCGTTATCCGGCTGTGCCAGCATGGACTGAACCATCCTGGAAAGTTCGTGCTCCAGTTGCTCGTAGTTCGTCACCAGGTTGATCGCTGGGTCTGCTGGAACCGGGTTCTGGGTATGCGCGATCAAATCGTTCACGGACTGACCCAGGGCCTCCAGGCGAGCAGATAGGGGTGGGTGAGAGTCCGTCGGGTGCGGGTGCGTGCGCGCGTCGACTTGGGCAAGCAGCGTTGGGAGCGGGGTCGCCTCGACGACACGTTGATACGTCTCGCTGAGATTCGCGTACGCCTGACGCTCACTTACCGCTTTTCGTGCGAGCCCCAGTGTGACCGGCCAGGCCGGATCGTAGAGGTGAACGCGCAAGAGGGCGGTCGCGGTTGGCATTACCCCGCCGACGGTGGCTGCGACACGGTCGGCTGCCAACTCTCTTTCCCGGCTGAGCTTCGCTTCGGCCGTCTCGAACGAATCCAGGAAGTAGCGGAGGATCATCAGTGCCGGCAGGGTTGCCAGGAGTTGGGTTGTGCGCTCCGCCGCAGCGGATGCCAGGCTGTGAAGCGCCTGCGTGGCGCCGCGGTAGATCGGGTCGAACTTCACGCTGAACTGTGTGTCTTGCCCATGGAAGTGGGCAAGCTCGTGCGCGATGATGGCCCGTAGCTCTGCGCGCTCTAATACACGGCACAACGGGAGCGACAGATACAGCGTGCGCCCGGCGTACCGGCTGCTGGGTGTTACGATCTCTGCCTCCGTCACGAAAAAGTTCGGCTCCAGGCCGGCAAGGATGGTGTTGGGCGGCTGAGTTCCGACCTTGGCTGCCACATCCCGGACGAGATCCCAGAGGGCCGCATGTTCCTCCTTACCCAGCGGTTTGCCCACGACCGGGTGGCGTAGCGGCCCGACGACGCTGAGCGATGCCTTGATGAGCATGCCCATGCCGATGAGCGCGCCGAGGCCGATACCGGCCATGAGCTTCGGCAAGACGTACCCGGTCGCCGTTGCCATCCCGTAGTAGAGGGCTCCGATGGCCAGGACTGCCTGGAGGCCAATCAGCCCCACGAGTGTCCACAAGGTTACGTGGAGACCCGGACGGAACAGGCGGAGAAGTACGGTTCGGTCCTCGACGCCTGCCTGCCCAGCCCAGCGGATGCCGAGGAGGAGCGCGATTCCCAAGACGGCGCCGACGACTGCTCCTTGTCTGAGCAGCCGTACCTTCGCCAAGTCGGAGCACATGGTTTCGCCGGCCAATTCAGGATCGGCACAGAGGGACTTGAGCGTGAGTTGCTGACGTTGGGCCGCGCTGACGGACGGATACTCCCGGGCGAGGACTGCTTGCCACGTCGCCTCATATTCCCTTTGGACGTAGACGGCAACGAGAAACACGACGACCGGGACGACGAGCAATATCGCGACTGATCCCCGCATCGCCTACTCCTCACATGCCCCCGAGCGTTTCCATGTGCGCTGCAGGACGGACCGGACAGGACCACGGGATCTCGACTGGTCCGCAAACCGGTACATGGCGGCTCCCGCGGCACTCACCCGTCCCAGGCGACACCGCCGGCTTTGAACCAAGAATCGCCGCGAAACGTTGCTCACGAAATCATACCTGATATGGAATGTGACGGTGTGTAATGAGATCAGCGTAACGGCGTATTGGTACAAGAATCCTAGAGTTCCATGAGTGATTGCCGGAGAGGTGGATGACCAGCAGCGTGGGCTGTCGTTCGGTGCGTAACCCCGTGTGCAGCGGCCTCGTGCCCGGGGAGGAACGGGTGACGGGCAGGAACGGCATGTTCGAAACCTGATCGTGGCCCCCGGGCCAATGACCGCCCGTCTCATTCCTGCGTCGCCCCCACGCGGTGCCCTGTCGGTCTTCAGCTATCAGAAAGGTGCCTCAATCTGAATAAGCCTAGGTGTTCATGACGTGCGCCTGTGAGCTGATGTTGAGTGATGAGCGTTGGTGTTCGATGATACAATTGGTCCGTTCGAGCGGCATGAGGAGGTAGGAGGAGTTTGGTGGCGTATTGTCCTGCATGCGGGGCACGGTATCTGGAGGGCGCTCAGTTCTGTACCCGCTGCGGCGCCAGGCGACCCGAAGAGGTGGTGGACGAACCGCGATCTATCCCGCCAGTGGCGGGCGCCACTGCGGCGATTGCGCCGGAGGTGCTAGTCGCTCGTACGTCGGCTTCGACCAGCTACTACGCCGGATTCTGGAAGCGCGCTGGTGCCTCGATACTGGATAGCCTTTTTGTGCTGTTCGCTATCTCCGTAGTTTCAGTTTTTGTGGAGGCGGATTACTCGGACAGCGGTGCGGCCCTGACGGGATTGCTGACCTTGGTCGGACCATGGCTCTACCACGCGTTCATGGAGAGCTCTTCCTACCAGGCTACCCTTGGGAAGATGGCCGTCGGCATCGTCGTGACCGACCAATACGGACAGCGGCTATCGTTCGCCCGCGCTACTGGGCGCTATTGGGCGAAATGGCTGTCCGCCCTTCCGCTGTATCTTGGCTTCCTCGCGGCAGCGTTCACCGAACGGAAGCAGGCGCTGCACGACCTCGTTGCCGACACGCTGGTCGTCGTGAAGCAGTAGGCTGGCAGGGTTGCCTGTCGATGCGTTCAATGATGCCGCGCTCACGCCGGGGCGCGGCGGTTGGTGCCGCCGATTGCGCCCAGGAGCGGGGAGCCGGCGCCGACGAGGAAGCCGAAGTCGTACCAGTTGCCCGCACGCGTCACGTCGTAGAAGGGGTATTGTTCCCAGCCGCCGAAGACGTGGACGATGAGGACAACCCAGGCCGTCAGGCCGTTCCAAAAGCCCCACAGCAGGTCAGCCCACCACATGATGGCGCGCTCCTTCCGATCGGCCTCGCGGCCCGTGTGAGCGGTCGCTGCCGCTCGTTGTCCGCACCATACCATCGCTGGCCGCGGTCCGGACGGGTTCAGCTTACGGTTGCGGGCAACCGATCGGTCACGGCCCGCCAGAGCAGGAAGAGGTTCAGGGCGATCGGCAGGTACTTGGTTGGGCTGATGAAGGCCACCAGCAGGAAGAGTGACAGGATGGCCCCCGTGATCGCCAGCGGGCGCCACCAGCCAAGCGGCACCCAGAGCCCGGCCACGGCCAGGGCCGCGAGGAGGAACGCGAGCGCTGAGGTGACCGCCAGCCAGAATCCGGTGAGCGGGGAGGCGGACTTGGTCACGGTGCCCAGCGGCCCACGGTTGCCCACGGCCCAGGGCCAGACCCACCGCAGCAGGCCGCCAAACGCTCCCTGGCTTGTCTCGTCGAGCGGGACAAGGTACGACGCGGCGAAGTGGGCGTGGAGCAGCAACTGCGCGGTAAAGAGCCAGTGCGGCATCATGTCACCTCCTGGGATTGGGATGGTTGCTCCCGGCAGTCGCTGGAGATTCCCATCCGTCCGCGTCGAGCGTTGCGGTTCGGGTGTTGGACACCAGCATAGCCCGCCGCGGTCGCCCCGTCGCGGTCATGGGACGGTGTATGGGTGTCATTCGTGTCAGCCAGCCGGTGTTCGACGCGGGAGAGCCGGTTGACGCGCGCCGTGATGGACTTTGACGAATCACATGAAGTCGGCGCGAGCGGCTGCCGACCGTCTCCGCGATGGGTGGTGAAGGAATCCCGTGCGGTAGTCGGTGCCCGGGGCTCAAGCCGCCGGGCTGACAAGGAAAGCCGGCTGATGGAGTTTGACGAAGTATTCTCGTCTTCCCGCCACCCGTTCCGGCACGGCTGTCATCCTGAGCGGAGCCGGCCGGCGCGGAGCGCCGGGCGGCGGAGCGAAGGATCTCGCGTCGGAGCGGCCACGCAGCGGGGAGATCCTTCGCTGCGCCGGGGCCGGCTGGCCGCCGCCCCCGGCGCCGCTCAGGATGACAACGCGGGGGCGCGGACGGCTGTCGCATTTACCGGATTAATTCGTCAAAGTTCATAAGCCGGCTGGAACCCTTCAGGACATCGCTCCCGGTGATCCGGTCCCCAACGCCCAGGCACGTGCCCGGGGCTCAAGCCGCCGGGCTCACAACAGAAGCCGGCTGAAGCCGGCTGGAGAACGATTTGGAGTGCGGCGGCCCGAGCCGCCGCTTTGGTATGCGGCGGGATGTGGCGCGTGCTTGCGGATGGGTGGCGTGAAGGATCTCACGCCGTGGCGCGTGCCCGGGGCTCAAGCCGCCGGGCTGACAAAGCGAAGCCGGCTAAAGCCGGCTGGGGCGAACCTGGGTGTACCCCATGGTGTTACGGTGCGCGCCGCTCGACCCGTGCCCGGGGCTAAAGCCGCCGGGCTGAAGAGGGGTAAGCCCACTGAAGGGGCTGTGCTGCCCACACCCCGGCGTGCCCGGTTCGGTCACCGATCGGACCCAGCGTCCTCAGCCGGCTTCAGCCGGCTTTCGTGGTCAGCCCGGCGGCTTGAGCCCCGGGCACGGGCCGAGCGCGTACATCCATGGAATTCGTCAAACGCCATCTCTACTCCCCGGGCACATGCCACGGCGCCAGAACCCTCTCACTACCCCGCCGACTCATTGTCTCGTTGCATCTGGGATGGATCAGGTGGGCACAACTCAGCCCCTGGGGGATTGGGCAGCAGCGTCCAGCCCCGAATGCTGGGCTGGACGCATTGTGGCCCGTTTATCGGCCAGAGGGTGACTCTTGAGTTGCGGCCTCGTGGGCCATGGCGAGGGCGCGCTCGAAGACCTCTGTGGGCTGCGCACCGGAGATACCGAAGCGGCGGTCGATCACGAAGAACGGCACGCCGTTGCCGCCCAGGGCGCGGAGCTCTGCGCTGTCTGCCTCGACCTCGGCTGCGAAGTCGTCGCTCTCGAGCACCCGGCGCGCTTCGGCCTCGGGCACACCCACCTCGGCGGCCAGCCGGACGAGGGTGTCCGGGTCGTCGAGCACCTCACCCTCGACCAGTTGCGCGCGGAGGAAGCGCTCGTGCAGCTCGGCGTTGAGGTTGTACGCCTTGGCCAGATGGGTCAGGCGGTGGGCGTCGAAGGTGTTGACGACGTTGTAGCGGTCGAAGTCGTACTCCAGCCCCTCCTCAGCGGCGATGGCCTTCACCCGGGCGTTCATGGCGCGGACCTGCTCGACGGTGGCGCCCATCTTGGCGGCGAGCGACTCTTCCAGCGGCACGCGTGCCCCCTTGGGGTGGTCGGGGTTCAGTTGGAAGCTGCGCCACACGACCTCGACCTCGTCGGCGTGGGGGAAGCTGGCGAGTGCCCGCTCGAAGCGGCGCTTGCCGATGTAGCACCAGGGGCACACGATGTCGGACCAGATCTCAACCCGCATTGCTCAGTCGTCCTTTACCGGTAGGGTGCAGGCGTCGCCGGTGCAAACGCCCGCGTCGTCGGTGGTGATCATCACGAGGCCCGGCGCGGCCGGGGGCGTGGTCGTCTCATTGTTTTCGTTCGCGGCCGTCCCGGCCGGCTGTGGCGAGCGCTGCTCACCGGTCACCGGGCCGGCGTGCTCGGCCGGTTGCTGGTTCATCTCTGCCTCCTCACGATGTCGCATGACCGCGCCGCGTCCCGTCGGCGGGGCCGTGCTCCGGTCAGGCTCCTTCGTCAGTCTCGAAGACCTCTGCGTAGGCCGCCTGGCAGTCCGGGTCCTCCTCGGCCGCCCGGGCGAGCCGATCTGCGAGCAGCGCCGTCGCCTCGTTTAGGCGGGCCATGTGCTCCGGCCCCAGGGTGTCGAACACGATCGCCTGCAGCGACTCTTCCCGTACCTGCCGCGCACGACGGGCGGCCTCGCGCCCGGCGTCGGTGAGAACGACGTTCGCGCCCCGCGCGTCCTCGGCACAGGCCTGCCGGTCAATCAGCCCGCGGGCGACCATGCGCCGGAGCTGGTGCGAGAGCCGGCTCTTCTCCCACTGCAGCGTCCAGCGCAGCTCCCGCGCGCGGGCACGCTGGCCGGGGGCATCGAGCAGCGCGTCGAGAACCTGGAAGTCGGCCTCCGACAGCCCGGTGGCTCGGGTGAGCTGGCGCGCCAGGTAGCCCATCAGGTGCGCCTGGACGAGGCAGTAGCGGCGCCACACCTCCATGTCTGACAGCGGTCGCGACGATGCCTCGGTATTCATGGCGCTGATTCTACCCCTCCAATGGTTGACATGTCAACCTTTGCGGGATTATAGTTGGCCGGTCGACCAGGAGCCGTCGGAGGGGCGTCATGGCGAACTACGGTCACGAGTTACAGTTCGGAGTCTTTATCACCCCGCAGAGCCAGGATCCGGAAGCGGTCGTGGAGCTCGCCCAGCTTGCCGAGCGGGTCAGGCTGGATCTGGTGACCTTCCAGGATCATCCTTACCAGCCGCGGTTTCTCGATACCTGGACCTTACTGAGCTGGGTTGCGGGCCGGACCGAGCGTATCCACCTCGCGCCCAACGTGGCCAACCTGCCGCTGCGCTCGCCGGCGGTGCTCGCACGCGCGGCGGCGAGCCTGGATCTGCTCTCCGGCGGTCGCCTGGCGCTGGGTCTGGGCGCCGGGACGTTCTGGGAGGCCATTGCGGCGATGGGCGGGCGGCGGCTCACGCCGGGCGAGTCGGTGGAGGCGCTCGACGAAGCAATTGATGTCATCCGCGCGATCTGGGACACCACCGCCGCCCGCTCCCTACGGTTCGCGGGCGAGCATTACCGGCTGGAGGGCGCGCGACCCGGGCCGGTGCCCGCGCACGACATCCCGATCTGGGTCGGTGCCTACAAGCCGCGGATGCTGCGCCTGATCGGCCGGAAGGCGGATGGTTGGCTGCCCTCCCTCGGGTACATCCATCCGGGCGACCTCGCCGCCGGAAACCGGATCATCGACGAGGCCGCCCGTGCTGCCGGGCGGGATCCGCGGGAGATCCGCCGGCTGGTCAACGTCTCCGGGCGCTTCTCGCAATCGCGCGGCGGCTTCCTGAACGGGCCGAGCGAGCAGTGGGTCGAAGACCTCTTGCCCCTGGTGGTCGATGACGGCATCGGCGCCATCATCCTCGCGTCCGACGACCCGGAGACGATCGAGCGGTTCGCGACTGAGGTTGTCCCAACCCTGCGCGCCGAAGTGGAGCGAGCTTTCCCGGCGGGGCACTTCGGCGTGCGAATCCGCCGTGCCGCGGCGCGGGCCCGACGCCGCCCTGGAATCGACTACGATGCCATCCCGCCGTCGCTGGCCGAGGTCGCCATCGAGCCGGGCGACGTGGAGTACGCGCGTGTCCGGTCGACGTACATGCGCGGGGGGTCGCCCGGTCTGGTGCTGCCAGTGAGCAGCGTCGAGCAGGTGATCGACGCGCTCGCCTATGCGCGTGCCCATCCACAGGTGCCGCTCTCGATCCGCAGCGGTGGGCATGGGATCAGCGGCCGCTCGACCAACGACGGCGGTATCGTCATCGACCTGGGCCGGATGAACCGCATCGAGGTGCTGGACCCGGCGGCGCGCCGGGTACGGCTCGGGCCGGGCGCCCGCTGGGGGGATGTCGCCGCGGCGCTGGCGCCCTATGGGTTGGCGCTCAGCTCCGGCGACTACGGCGGCGTGGGCGTGGGTGGGCTGGCGACGGCCGGCGGCATCGGCTGGCTCTCCCGCCTGCACGGGTTGACGATCGATCATCTGCGGGCGGTGGAGATGGTCCTCGCCGATGGGTCGATCGTCCGCGCCAGCGACGAGGAGAACCCGGACCTGTTCTGGGCGGTGCGCGGCGCCGGGGCCAACTTCGGCATCGTGACGTCGTTCGAGTTCGAGGCCGACGCGGTGGGCAATGTCGGCTGGGCGCAGTTCGTGTTCGACGCCGGCGACACGGCTGGCTTCCTGGAACGATGGGGCGCGGCAGTCGAGGCGGCGCCGCGCGATCTGACGAGCTTCCTCGTCATGGGCCGCCCGCGCCGGGGGCAGCCGCTGGTGGCGCAGGTGATGGCCGTGGTCGCCTCGGATCAGCCGGAGACGATCGTCGATCGCCTGCAGCCGCTCGCCGCCGTCGCGCCGCTCTACGACCAGTACGCCGTCATCACGCCGTACGCGAGCATCATGGCCAACGCGCAGGGTGGTTACCACGACGGGCAGGGCGAGCCGGTGGCGCGCTCGGGGCTCATCGAGCACATCACGCCCTCGTTCGCCGCAGCGGTGGAGCGACTGATCCTTGGCGGGGCGGTGTATTTCTTCCAGATCCGGTCGGTCGGCGGCGCGGTGTCGGACGTCGACCCCGACGCCACGGCCTACGCCCACCGCTCGGCCAACTTCCACGTGACCGCGTTCGGTACCAGCCGAGCCCGTCTCGACGCCGAGTGGGATGCGCTGCACCACCACTTCACCGGGATCTACCTCAACTTTGAGACTGACCCGCGCCCGGAGCGGATCGCCGACGCGTTCCCGCCGCGGACGCTCCAGCGCCTGCGCGAGTTGAAGGCGCGCTACGATCCGGACAATGTGTTTCGGGACAACTTCAACATTGCGCCGGGTGTGCTCGCCCGCTGATCCGGCCTGTCGACCCATCATCGAGGAGACGCTATGACCGACTACGGACACGAACTACTCTTCGGAACATTCGTCACGCCGGTGGCGCAGCCGGTGATGCACGCGGTGGACCTGGCTCTCGTGTCGGAGCGCGCCGGGCTCGATCTGGTGACATTCCAGGACCACCCCTACCAACCGGCGTTCTACGATACGTGGACGCTGCTGTCTTTCGTGGCGTCTCGCACGGAGCGGATCCGCGTCGCCGGGAACGTGCTCAACCTCCCGCTGCGGCAGCCGGCGGTCCTGGCCCGCGCGGCCGCCAGCCTGGACCGGCTGAGCGGTGGTCGCTTCGAGCTGGGTCTCGGGGCCGGTGGGTTCTGGGGCCCCATCGCCGCCATGGGCGGGCCGCGCCGGACGCCGGGAGAGGCGGTCGAGGCCCTGGAGGAGGCGATCCAGATCATCCGCGAGCTGTGGGCGGCCGATCAGCGCGGCGGCGTGTACGTCGACGGCACGTACTATCAGGTGAAGGGCGCCAAACGCGGTCCCGCGCCGGCGCATGACATCGGGATCTGGATCGGTGCCTACAAGCCGCGGATGCTGCGCCTCATCGGGCGCCGGGCGGACGGCTGGATCCCGACACTCGCCTACCTGGAGGGCGGGGTGGCCGACCTGGAGGAGATGAACAAGTACATCGACGAGGGCGCGGCTCAGGCGGGGCGTGACCCCCGCGCCGTGCGACGGTTCCTGAACATCGGTGGGCGATTCGCGCCATCGGGCCGTGGCCTGTTCGACGGGCCGCCCGAGGCATGGGCGGAGCAGATCGCGGCGATCGCCCTGACGTACGGCGTCAGTGGCTTCATCCTGGCGGCGGACGACGCGGCGTCGATCGAGCTCTATGCGTCCGAGGTCGTCCCCGCGGCTCGCACGCTCATTGCCGCCGAGCGGGCGCGTTCGGGTGTCACGAGCGACCCCGGCGCGGGGCTGGTGCACTAGCCACGGAGCCGCAGGCAGGGTTTCGCGGCTGTATGGCCGCTGCTACGATGCGGAGGACGTCCTGCGAACGACGGCAAAAGATCCGTTGGAGAGAGAGAGGAAGGACGTATGGCAAAGATCACTCCCCGCTATTCGACGACCGTCACGGTGACCGGCGGGCGTGAGGGCCACGCCGTCAGCGATGACGGGGTGCTGGATGTCCAGCTTCGGCGCCCGAAGACGGACGGTCCCAACGAGGGAACCAACCCGGAGCAGCTCTTCGCCGCCGCGTGGGGTGCCTGCTTCCAGGGCGCCCTGCTGGCGGTCGGGCGTCAGGCCGACGTGGACGTGACGGACTCGACCGTAAAGGTCGAGGTGGCGCTGGGGGCCGATCCCGAGGGTGGGTTCGGTCTCGCCGCGAAGATCATGGTCGAGATCCCCGGTGTGGACCGTGAGAAGGCGCAGGAGTTGGTCAACGCGGCCCACGCCGCGTGCCCCTACTCCAAGGCAACCCGCGGGAACATCGACGTCGAGGTGCTCGTCGTCTGACACCGTTTGGAGCGCTGTCGTCCGTTCGGTGCCGGACGGTGATTCGCCCTGTGCGCGAAACGCGGCGCGGCGGGTGTCGTTCGTGGACGATACCCGCCGCGATCGTGTTCCAGCTATGCTGCTGCTGCGCCGCTAGTACGCGCCCTTCAGCCAGCCGCGGGCGATGAGAATCTCCCGGCCGAGGTGGCCGAGCAGGAACTCGTAGGGCGTGCCGCGCTTGTCCGGGTGCCACTCGAAGCGGGCACGCTCGAAGTACTGCACCGTGTGCATCTGGCCGTCGGTCCTGCTCAGCTCGGAGAACTCTTCGCTGATCGGGTACCCGAAGATCGGCAGCCCGCCGTTGCGGTACCAGTAGTCGCGGAAGCCGTAGGCGAGGGTGTGCCCTGTCGCCGGGAAGAAGTCGCGATCAGGGCCGGGCGTGGCATTCGCCAGCGGACGGAACGGTGCCTCATGCTCGCGCCCCGCGGTGATCTCGCGACCCAGCAGGCCGAGGAGCACTTCGTAGGGGGTTCCGGCCAGATCGGGGTGGTGTTCGAAGCGGGCACGCTCGAAGTACTGGACCAGCAGTGCCTTGCCGTCCACCGGCGACAGCTCGTAGAACGGCTCGGTCAGCGGGTAGCCGAAGCGCATCAGCCCGCCGTTGCGCTCCCAGTAGTCCCAGAAGATCCGGGGGACGTTGTGCCCGGTCACGTCGACGTAGACCATGTCCGCATTGGGGCTGCGGGGTACGGCGTCGGTCGGTGGGGGCTCGATCGTGATCTCCTGGGGGAAGGCGTTCTCCTCATGGTAGCGGACGAATTCCTGGACGAGGCTGGCGGTGATCGTCTTTGTGCCGGTGGATGCCAGGCGGAAGTAGCCGGTGATGGTCGCCCGCTCGCCGGGCGCAATCGGGTGGGGCGTGCCCCAGCGGAACGGATTCGGCAGGCCGTCGTTACCGGAGTAGTCAATCCCGACGCGGAAGCGCCCCTCGATCTTGGGGAAGCCGGCGCTTTGGAAGTCCTGCCCCTCGACGTACATGTAGCCGTCGGCGGGCTCTTGCCCGTAGAGCGGGGTCGATCCGATGTTCTCGACCACCGCGTCGACGCGGATCGGCATCCCGACGTAGGTCGACTTCGGGGTGATGGTGACGGCGACCAGGCGGCCCCGGGCGTCGGCTGACTGTGGCGCGTAAATCGGCCCGGTCCCCTTCAGCCAGCCCCGGATCTCCGGGAGCCGGGCGTAGAACGCCGAGCCGGGGCATTCGGTTGAGAGCACGTCGCGGTGGCCGGCGATGTTGGGGACGTTGTCCCGGTCGACGAAGAAGCTCCAGCCGCCTGGGTCGACGTTTCCGGCACGCTCGCGGATCAGACGCACGATCGCGTCGAGCGCCGCCTGAGGCACGGGCGTGTCCTGGAAGTTGCCGAGGACGGCGATCCCGATGCTGCCGCGGTTGTACTGGAGCGCGTGGCCGCCGACCACGCCTCCGCCGCCGTAGCGGCCCTCGTAGACGCGACCCTCCCAGTCGACGAGGAAGTTGTAGCCAATGTCGCCCCAGCCGAGGGTGACGGCATGGTAGTAGTAGATCGACCGGATGGCGGCCGCCGGGTCCGGGGGCCGGTTCTGGGTGACGGTGTGGTGCAGGATCACCTTCTGGATCGGCGCGTACTCCGGCTCCCAGATCTCCTCGCCGTCCTTGAAGCGGAGCGACTCGTCCGCACCCCATCCCGCGCGCGGGATGATCCAGCCGTCGATCAGGTCGGTCGCCGCCAGGAGCTGTGCCGGGGCGGAGGTATCGACCGCCGCGATCTCAACCTCGTGGAGGAGGGGTGCCTCGCCCAGCGCGTTCGGCACGATGTCGACCCGGTACTGGAGGTGCGTGCTCGGCTCCGTCAGGAGCGGAACCGCGTAGGTGCGCCGGCCCTCGAGCGGTTGCAGGTGGTCGTCCGCATGGAGGTCGACCCACTCGCTCCAGGTCGTCCCATCGACGCTCGTGCGCACCGCGAAGTCGAGCCGGCTCCCTGCCGGGATATCCGCGAACCACCCGACCTCGATGCTGTTGTACTGGCCCTCGGTGGTGAAGACGGCAGATTGATACTGGCCGCTCGTGGGGAAGACGTCGCGCTCGACCCACGCGGTGCGGGTCATGGCGCTGGCCTGTGCTCCCGGTTGCCGGAAGTCGACCACGGTCGCCAGGAGCGCACCCCCGGCCACCTTGAGCAACGTCCGCCGATTCAATCGCTCACGCAACATGGTCTGCTCGCTCTTCGTCTCGTCAGGCGGCAGCCGCACGTAGTCGGCTGCGCTCGCGACAACGGTACGTCCCCAACAAGTGAACGGTCAAGATGTCCGTACAACGAGCAATCGTTGTCGGAAATACTAGGAATGGGTCACCTAGTCTACTATACGCGGGGATGCCGGTAGCGGGTGACGAGGGAGCCCAAAGATGACGAAGGTCGCATACCAGGTACTCACCGGGGGTGAGCGGCGGGGTACCGTGTTCGTCGTGCTGGTTGGTCTATCACTCCTCGTGTTCCTGGGCGTGCCGGCGCCGCTGGAGACGAAATCCCTCGCGCTGCTGCACGGACTGTGTGCCCAGATCCCGGACCATTCCTTCTGGTTCGGTGTGGTGCGGCTCCCCTTCGACGCGCGCATGACCGGCATCTACGGCGGGTTCCTGGTGACCCAGCTCTACCTTCTGACCCGGGGACGCGTGCGCGCTGCCGGGCTGCCTTCCCTTCCGATCGTCCTGTTGCTTGGTGGGTTCGCCGTGGCCATGGGCATCGACGGGATCAACTCGCTCCTCGACGACACCGGCCTTCCGGCGATCTATCCCCCGACAAATACGCTCCGGTACATCACCGGAGCGCTCATGGGTACAACGTTGGGGACGTTCCTCTGGTTGCTCACCGCGGCGACGATCTGGCGGCCGGAGCTGACGCAGCGGGAACCGGCACTGCGCGGGTGGCGTGACCTCGCTGACGTGCTCGCCATGGCAGGTGCGTTCGGGTTGGCTGCGGGGAGCGGTATCCCCGCGCTCTACACGCCGATCACGCTGCTCCTGATCGGCGCGGCGGTGCTGGCGCTCTTCGAGATCGCGCTGGTGTTGATCCTGCTGGGCCGGTCGCGCGTGTTGGCAGCCGCGACGCCGCGCGAACTCGCCGGCCCCGCCCTCGGCGCTCTCCTCGGCGCCTACGCGACACTCGCCATCCTCAGCGCCGGCCGCTACGCGCTGGAGACGTTGTTCCCGTAGATGACAAGAAGGTAACGGAACCCCTCACCCCCTGCCCCTCTCCCACAAGGGGAGAGGGGGTTAGGGGGTGAGGGATCGCCTCTCCTACTTCTGCCCCACGGGCCACTTGCCGTACCAGTCGAAGCGCTCGTCGGCCAGGTTGACGACCACGTTCTTGACCTGGGTGTAGAGGTCGAGCGCGTGGCGGCTGAGCTCCCGGCCGATGCCGCTCTGCTTGAAGCCGCCGAACGGCGCCTCCGGCGGGTTGACGGTCGGGAAGTTGATGCTGACGTTCCCGGCGCGGATACGGGATGCCAGCCGGTGGGCGCGCTTCAGGTCGTTGGTCCAGATCGTCGCGGCCAGGCCGTAGATGGTGTTGTTCGCCATCGCCACGACCTCGGACTCATCCCGGAAGGGAATGACCGAGAGCACCGGCCCGAAGACCTCCTGCTGCGCGATGGTCATATCGTTCTGGACCTGAGTGAAGATGGTCGGCTCGATGAAGTTGCCCTTCTGGAGCACCTCGTCGTCCGGGCGCTTGCCGCCGAGCGCCAGGTTCGCGCCCTCGCTGCGCGCCCGCTCGATGAAGCCCAGCACGCGCTCGCACTGGCGCTTGGAGATGACCGGGCCCATCTGCGTGGTGTCCTCCAGCGGGTCGCCGATGCGGATCTTGCCGGCCTTGGCGATGAAGTCGGACAGGAACTGGTCGTGGATCGACTCGTGGAGGAAGAGCCGGGTGCGGGCGGTGCAGCGCTGGCCGGCGTTGGTGAAGATGGCGAAGAGCGAGCCGTTGACCGCCTCCTCCAGGTCGGCGTCGGAGAAGACGATGTTGGGCGACTTGCCGCCCAGCTCCAGCGACACCTTCTTGATCGTCCCGGCGGACAGCCGCAGGATCTCGCGGCCCGTCTCCGTCTCGCCGGTGAAGGCGATCTTGTCGACGTCGGGGTGCTCGGCGATGGCCGCGCCGACCTCGGCGCCGGGCCCGGTCAGGATGTTGACGACCCCGTCGGGGATATCCGCTTCCTGGCAGATCTCGCCCAGGACGAGCGCGGTCAGCGGTGTCGCGCTGGCGGGCTTGAGGACGACCGTGTTGCCCGCCGCGAGCGCCGGAGCGACCTTCCATGCCGCCATCAGCAGCGGGAAGTTCCAGGGGATGATCTGCCCGCAGACGCCGTACGGCTCGCGGAGGGTGTAGTCGAAGAGCGGGCCGTTCATGGGGATCGTCTCGCCCCAGATCTGCCCGGTCAGGTTGGCGTAGTAGTCGAAGCAGTTGGCCGAGGCGGCGACATCGGCGCGCGACTCGATGATGATCTTGCCGCAGTTGAGCGTCTCCAGGCGGGCGATCTCTTCCAGCCGCTCGCGCAGGATTTCAGCGACCCTCCGCATGCGCTTGGCGCGCTCCATCGGGGTCATCTTCCCCCAGGGGCCCTCGTCGAAGGCCTTGCGCGCGGCGGCGACGGCCCGGTTGACATCCTCGCGGCCCGCCTTCGGCACGTGCGCGATGACCTCGTTGGTTGCCGGGTTGTAGGTGGGGAAGGTCTCCCCGGAGGCGGCGGGAACGAACTGCCCGCCGATCAATAGTCCGTACTCCTTGGTGGTGACCTCTGTCGCCATGGTGGTTACCTCCCGCGTACCCGTGGCGAACGCCGGTCGTGACCGGCGTGGTCCGATCCCTCGCTGGTGCCGGGCCCAGATGCGGCATCCCGCTGGCATGGGCGGCTCAGGGCACATAGTAGCACCGAAGGAGCGCCTGCGTCGCCGGGGCCGACGCCGGATGACCCCGGTCGCCGTCCAAGGCCGGGACGCGGTCCATCCCCGCTGCTGTCGGAGGTCGGCGACGTGTGTATAGACCGCTCCCGATGCAGCCGTGCGGGGCGGGCGACCGGCAGGCGGCGGCGCCGCACGGTGCGTCGGTCAGTGGGGCCGGCGCGGCCAGGAAAGATGCCGGCCTATGGAGTTTGATGAATTACCGTGATATACCGTCGCCGACCCCGTTGCCCGGTCGCTGTCATCCTGAGCGGAGCCGACCGGCGCGGAGCGCCGGGCGGCGGAGCCAAGGATCTCGCATCGCATCGGCCCCGCATCAGAGATCCTTCGCTGCGCCGGGGGCGGCTGGCCGCCGCCCCCGGCTCCGCTCAGGATGACAAACACGAGACGACGGTGACCGGTACCTGTACCACGGTAGATCGTCAAACTCCGTCAGCCCGTCCGGCGATGATCGCTTAGGCGGTCTGGACGGCGGCGGCGCCGTGCAGGCCGAGCTCCTCGATCGCCATCTCCCGCATGCGGAACTTCTGGATCTTGCCCGTCACCGTCATCGGGAAGGTGTCGGTAAACTTCCAGTAGCGCGGGATCTTGTAGGTCGCGATGCGGCCGCGGCAGTAGGCGGCCAGCTCCTCGCCGGTGACCTGCGCGCCCTCCCGCAGCTTGACCCAGGCCATGACCTCCTCGCCGTACCGCTCGTCTGGAACGCCGATGACCTGGACGTCGGCCACGGCCGGGTGGGTGTAGAGGAACTCCTCCACCTCGCGCGGGTAGATGTTCTCCCCGCCGCGGATGATCATGTCCTTGATCCGTCCGACGATGTTGACGTACCCCTCGTCGTCCATCGTCGCCAGGTCGCCGGTGTGCATCCAGCGGGCGGCGTCGATCGCCTGGCGGGTGGCTTCCTCGTTGTTCCAGTAGCCCAGCATCACGGAGTAGCCACGGGTGCACAGCTCACCGGGCGTGCCGCGCGGGACGATCTCGCCGGTGGCCGGGTCGATGATCTTGACCTCGAGGTGCGGGTGCACCTTGCCGACGGACCCCACGCGCTTCTCGAGCGGGTCGTCGATCGCGGTCTGAGTGGAGACGGGCGAGGTCTCGGTCATGCCGTAGCAGATGGCGACCTCGGTCATATGCATCTGCGACTGGACGCGCTTCATCACCTCGACCGGGCAGGGGGAACCGGCCATGATCCCGGTGCGGAGAGTCGAGAGGTTGAACTCCGGGAAGCGCGGATGCTCCAGCTCGCCGATGAACATGGTGGGGACGCCGTAGAGCGAGGTGCAGCGCTCGGCCTGGACCGTCTCCAGCACCGCGACCGGGTCGTACACCTCGCCGGGGACGACGATGCAGGCGCCGTGGGTGGTGCAGGCGAGGTTGCCCAGCACCATCCCGAAGCAGTGGTAGAACGGGACCGGGATGCACACGCGGTCGTTCTCGCTGTAGTGCAGGCCCTCCCCGATGAAGAAGCCGTTGTTCAGGATGTTGTGATGGGAGAGGGTCGCGCCCTTGGGGAACCCGGTGGTGCCCGAGGTGTACTGGATGTTGATCGGCTCGTCGAACTGGAGACTCGCCTCAACCTCCGCCAGCGTCGCCTCTGGCACGCTCGCTCCGTCGGCGAGCAGTCCCTCCCACTCGTCGTCGAGGACCAGCGTCTGCCGCAGCTCCGGGCAGCGGTCGCGGACCTCGTTGAGCATGGCGACGTAGTCTGCTGTCCGGAAGGCGCGCGCCAGGATCAGGATGCTCGTGCCCGACTGGTTTAGGGCGTACTCCAACTCGGCGGTCTTGTAGGCCGGGTTGATGTTGACCAGGATCGCGCCGATGCGGGCGGTGGCGTACTGGATGACGACCCACTCATAGCGGTTGGGCGACCAGATCCCGACGCGATCTCCCTTGCGGACCCCGCGGGCCAGCAGGCCCCGGGCTGCCAGTCCGGTCTGCTCCCAGAACTCCTTGTACGTGGCGCGGTAGCCCTGATGACGGACGACGAGCGCCTCGTGGTCCCCGACGCGCTCGACCGTGCGCCGCAGGTTCTCGCCGATCGTCTCACCCAGCAGAGGGATCGGGCTGGTGCCGTGGGAGTAGGACAATGCGGCCATGCTTCCCTCCTCGCCTGATGCGATGGCGATGGTAGATCGGTGGAGACGGGATCAACGCGGCCGGCTTGTGACTCGTGGTTCGTTAGTCTCACAATACGATTCGCGGGGTGGGGATGTCAATTGGGGGGAAGGACGCGGCCCTCACCCCCTAGCCCCCTCTCCCAACTTTGGGAGAGGGGGAATGGTGTGCGTGTGACGTTCCCTCCCCTCTCCCAAAGTTGGGAGAGGGGCCGGGGGTGAGGGCCATCGCCTAGAACACCTGCTGCCACGGCTTTAGCTCGTAGCTGACGAAGACGCCGGCAGCGTGGAAGGGGTCGTCCGTGATGAGGCGGCGGGCTTCCTCTTCGGACTCGGCTTCGTAGATGATGAGGGCGCCGCTGTCGTCGGTGAACGGGCCGGAGGCCCAGAGCTTCCCCTGCTCCTTGAGGCGCCCGAGGTATTCGCGATGGACCGGGCGAACCTCCGGGATCTTCTCACGGTTGCCGTACTGGATGAACGCAGCGTACTTCATCGCCATCGCTCCTCTCATGCCGAGTGCCGGTGATCGCTTGCGCTTGCGCCAGCCTGAGCGTCTCGACGTATCTCCTGCCAGGGCGGTCTCACGCGCGGGAGATCCTTCGCTCCGCTCAGGATGACACGGGCCGCCGGGATGATTGCCGGTGCGCCTCCTACCCATGTTGTTACCACGCCCGTGCGGCGCCGCCGGGTTCCGCGGTGTGGTCACATGATACGGCAGTCGTGAGCTTGCTGCGTCGTCGTACCGGCGCGTGCTCACCCGCCGGGGGCCACCTCGTGGTCGCGCAGGAGCGCGCGGGGGTTGCCGGTGATGACGAAGGCGGTGCGCTCGCAGATCTTGGTCACCCGGTCGGCGATGCGCTCCAGGTCGTGTGCCGCCCAGATGAGGCGCGTGGCGCGCTTGATGGTGCTGTGGTCGGAGAGGCCGCGCGACGAGGCTGATTTCCGGCAGCGGGGCGGTCAGCGGCCGGCGCGTCGCGCGCGCCACTGGCGGATCGCCTGGGCGTGGAGCGGGTAATGGCCGTAGGTGTCGAGGCGCAGGCGGCGGCGAAAGCGTGTGCCGCTCTTGAGCTGGTCGGGCGGCACCTGGTGGAGATACGCGACGAGGCGGTTGTGTGTCTCGTGGAGGCGTTGGCGAACCTCGGCGAGCGACCGGCTGCGCCACTCCTCATCCTTGCGCGCGTTGAAGGCGTCGATGCCGCCGTAGACGTCTGCGTAGCGCGGTGGGCGACCGCCCGCGAGGATCACGGGGAGGTGTTTCAGCGCCTCCTCTTCCCACCAGCTCACGTGGGCCATGATGTCGCGAATCGACCACGCGCCGCTCACGCCCGGTTCGAGGAGTTCGTCGTCGGACAGGCCGTCGTAGGAGGCGTGAAAATCGTTCCACGCGGCGTCGAGCGCCGCGAGGAGTCTGGCTGTCGGATCGCGTGTCGTGCCCATGGCTTCTCCCGTGGTGTCGTCCGGCGGGATCAGCGAGCGGGTACGGTGATGGTGTCGTGGACGGCCGCCACGCAATCCCTCTCATCCTGTGTCGCTGGCTCCGAGGTACACAACCTGCGCCACGGCATGATACACTAGACCAGTTTGCGCCCATCTTGCCCAGGAGGCGCAGGCTGCCAGGAGGACCATCATGGATCTACGCTTGCCGGACCTCGCAAACGACACGGTGCTCAACGTCGCACAACTGCTCAAGCAGCCGGTTGGAGCGACGCGTACCTTCCAGATTCACCTCCAGCGTCTGACGTTGGATGAGGGGCAGTGGGCGCGCGATGTCGAGGCGAACATCCGCCTGACGCGCATCGAAGCTGGTATCCTGGTAGATGGCGAAGTGGCTGGCGTCGCGAACGTGCAGTGCGTGCGCTGCTTAAATGAGTTCGACCAGCCGTTCCGCAGTGTGTTCGATGGTGAGTTCCGTCCCAGCGTGGACGTGCGCACCGGAGTGCCGATCGACAATCCGGAGGACGACGACGTCTTCATCATCGACCACAACCATGAGCTTGATTTGGCGCCGTTGTTGCGCCAGGTGATTATTCTGGCGCTGCCGATGCGCCCGGTGTGTGGCGAGGACTGCGCGGGATTCCAGCGGGAGTTCCCGGCGGCCGAGGACGAGGTGGATGGCCGCTTCGCCGTGCTGCGCACCTTGCTCGATGAGGGCACCGAATAGCCGGCAGCACCGCCCTGCGTGGCGGTAATCGGGTTCCGCCGCCGGGCCGATCCCGGGTGGCGGCACGAGGAGGATGGTGGAAGATGGGAGCGCTTCCCAAGAAGAAGGTCAGCTCACACCGGCAGGGTAACCGGCGGCGGCATCACTGGCTGAAGCTGCCGCAGTTGATGACCTGCCCCACGTGTGGTGAGAAGAAGCGGACGCACTACGTCTGCCCGAACTGCGGCACCTATAAGGGGCGCCAGGTCATCGACGTCAGCAAGCGGTCGCGGCGTCAGTCCCAGCAGCAGTAGTAGCCGGCCACGGCCGGGAGCGAGGCCGTCGGGGGGACGTGCGGCCAGTCCCAGGCTTGGCGCCTGTGACGCGCTCACCGCACCGTGGGGGAAGGGGTAGCCTCGGAACGTGCGGAACGCCGCCATTACCGGGTGGGGCATGGCCCTCCCGAAGCAAGTCTTGACGAATGCTGACCTCGAGCGGATGGTCGACACCTCCGACGAGTGGATTGTCACGCGCACGGGCATTCGCGAGCGACGTATCGCTTCCCCATCGGAGACGACCCTCAGCCTGTCACTGACTGCGGCGCGCCAGGCGCTGGATGTGGCCGGGATCTCGCCGCTGGATCTCGACCTGATTGTCCTGGCGACCACAACCCCGGATACCTTCATGCCCGCGACCGCGTCCCTGCTCCAGCGCGAGCTGGGCGCGTTCCGCGCCGGGGCGTTCGATGTGGTCGCGGCCTGCGCCGGGTTCATCTACGCGATCAATGTCGCCGCCCAGTTCGTCCGCGCCGGCACCTTGCGCACCGTGCTGGTCGTGGGGGCGGATACGCTCACCCGGATGATCGATTTCACCGACCGCGGCACGTGCATCCTCTTCGGTGACGGCGCCGGGGCGGTGGTGCTGCAAGCGACAGAAGAGCCGGTCGGCATCCTCTCGACGGTCCTCGGCTCCGATGGCCGCGGTGCCTGTCATCTCTACGTGGACGGCTGGGGCACCGGAATTGTCCAGGACGGAAACCGCGAGGCGCTGCGGCGGCCGTACATGAAGATGAACGGCAGCGAGGTCTTCCGCTTCTCGGTGCGCGTCATCGGCGAGGCTGCCGCGGCGGCGGTCGAGCAGGCGGGCCTGTCGCTGGCCGATATCGACCTCTTGATCCCGCACCAGGCCAACATCCGGATCATCGACGCCGCTGCCAAGCGGCTGGACTTGCCACGTGAACGGATCTGGGCCAACCTAGACCGGTACGGGAACACCTCGGCCGCCTCGGTGCCCATCTGCATCGTGGAGGCGGTGGAGGCGGGGGCATTGCGGCCGGGGATGAACGTCGTCCTCGTCGGCTTCGGCGCCGGGTTGTCCTGGGGCGCGACGGTCGTGCGCTGGGGACGCGACGGTGTGGAAAGGGTGAGCGGTGGTGAGTGACGTTGCCTGGGTCTTCCCCGGCCAGGGGTCGCAGCGGGTCGGGATGGGCAAGGCCCTGGCAGAGCGCTCCGCCGCGGCCCGAGCCGTCTTCGAGGCGGTCGACGACGCCCTTGGCTTCCCACTCTCCCAGACGATCTTCGACGGGCCGGACGAGGCACTGATCTCGACCAAGAACCAACAGCCGGCCATTCTGGCCACCAGCATCGCCTATTTCGCCGTCCTGCGCGAGGAGGGCGCGCTGCCGGATCCCGTGTGCGTTGCCGGGCACAGCCTGGGCGAGTACACCGCGCTGGTCGCCGCCGGGGCGCTCGAGCTGGCCGACGCCGCGCGCATCGTGCGGCGGCGGGGCGAGCTTATGGAGGAGCACGGCCGTGGCGGCATGGTTGCGGTGCTGGGGCTCGACGACGCGGTGCTGGAGGAGGTCGCGCGCGAGACCGGCGTCGAGGTGGCCAACTTCAACGCGCCGGGCCAGACGACGCTGAGCGGGCGGAGCGAGGCGCTGGAGGCGGCGGCTGCCCTGGCCAAGGAGCGCGGTGCGCGGCGGGTTGTGACCTTGCCGGTCAACGGTGCCTTCCATTCGTCGCTGATGGAGCCGGTGGCGGAGGCGCTGCGGCCCATGATCGAGGCCGCGCCGATGCGGGAGCCGATCGCCCCGCTGATCGCCGACGTCGATGCCCGCCCGCTGCGCGACCCGGACGAAATCAGGACCGAGTTGCTGGAACAGATCACGGCGTCTGTCCGCTGGGTGGAAGTGGTGCGCGCGGCGCACGACCATGGCGCCCGCCGATTCTTCGAGATTGGCCCGGGTAAGGTCTTGTCCGGCCTGATCCCGCGGATCGTCCCCGGCGTGGAGGCCGTGCCGGTCGAGCCGTTGCTGGGGTGAGGATACGGCACTCGTCATACGTCATGCGTCATGCGTCAAAGACGTGCCGTGTTCCGACCTGCACGATGGCGTAAGGCCACACAACACGAAGCACGCAGCACGAATGACGTATGACGCATGACGCATCACGCGAGGAGGTGGGGAGCGTGGCTGAGGAGGCGGTGACGCGGTCGGCCATCGTCACGGGGGCGGTGCGCGGCATCGGGCGCGCGACCGCGCTGCGCTTGGCCCGCGACGGCTATCAGGTCGTCGTCAACTACCGCGGTGACGAGTCGGAAGCGAAGGCAGTCGTTGATGAGATCGTCGCGGCGGGTGGGACCGCCATCGCGATCCAGGCCGACGTGACCGACGCGGATGCCGTGGGCCGGCTGATCGAGGAGACGATCAACCAGTTCGGCCGCCTCGACGTCCTCGTGAACAACGCCGGCATCACCCGTGACACCCTCATGATGCGGATGAAGGAAGAGGACTGGAACGCCGTCCTGCAGACCAACCTGACGAGCACATTCCTCTGCTGCAAGGCGGCGATCCGCCCGATGATGCGGCAGCGCTACGGCCGGATCGTGAACCTGACCTCGGTCGTCGGGCTGGTCGGCAACGTCGGGCAGGTCAACTACGCCGCGTCGAAGGCGGGGATCGTCGGGCTGACCAAGTCGCTGGCGCGCGAAGTCGGGTCACGCGGGATCACGGTCAACGCGGTCGCGCCGGGCTTCATTGAGACCCGGCTGACCGATGCAATCCCGGCGGAATTGCAGGAGGCGGCCCTGAAGCAGATCCCGCTCCAGCGCTTCGGGAAGCCGGAGGACGTCGCCGAGGCGATCGCGTTCCTCGCATCCCCGGCGGCCGGGTACATCACCGGTGCGGTGCTGAGCGTCGACGGCGGCCTGTTCATGGCGACCTGATGAGGCGCCGTGAGGAGACCTGGTGTTCCGAAAGATTCTGATTGCGAACCGTGGTGAGATCGCGCTGCGGGTGCTGCGCGCGTGTCGTGAGCTCGGCATCAAGGCGGTGGTCGCCTACTCCGAGGCCGACCGCGACAGCCTGCCGGTCCGGCTGTCGGACGAGGCGGTCTGCATCGGCCCCGCTCCGGCCGGGCGGAGCTACAACAACATCCCGGCCATCATCAGCGCGGCCATCGTGACCGGCTGCGACGCGCTGCACCCCGGCTACGGCTTCCTGGCTGAGAGCCCCTCACTGGCCGAGATCTGCCGCGAGTGCAACCTCACCTTCATCGGCCCGTCGGCGGACGTCATCGCCCAGATGGGCAACAAGGCGACGGCCCGCGCGATGATGCGCAAGGCGGGGCTGCCGATCATCCCGGGCGTGGAAGAGCCGGTCCACGACACGACCGCGGCGCGCGAGGTGGCCCGGCGGATCGGCTACCCGGTCCTCATCAAGGCCGTGGCGGGCGGCGGCGGCCGCGGGATGCGCGTTGCCCAGGACGAGCGCGAGCTGATCCGCCTATTCCCGGTGGCACAGTCCGAGGCGCAGGCAGCCTTCGGCAACGGCGCGGTGTACATCGAGCGCTATCTGGAGGAACCGCGCCACGTCGAGGTGCAGGTTCTTGCCGACCACCACGGCCACGTGGTTGCCCTGGGCGAGCGGGATTGCTCGCTTCAGCGGCGCTATCAGAAGCTCGTCGAGGAGTCGCCGGCGCCGAACCTCTCCAACAAGGTTCGGGAAAACCTGGCGAAGGCGGCGGTGAAGGCCGCCAAGGCCATCGGGTACACCAACGCCGGGACCTTCGAGTTCCTGGTCGACAAGGACGGCCGCTTCTACTTCACCGAGGCGAACACCAGGATCCAGGTGGAGCATCCGGTCACGGAGATGGTGACCGGGATCGACCTGGTGCAGTGGCAGATTCGGGTCGCGGCGGGCGAGACGCTGGACTTCTCGCAGCGGGACGTGCGCACGCGCGGGCACGCGATCGAGGTGCGCATCACCGCCGAGCAGCCCGACCACGACTTCCAGCCGAGTTGCGGCGAGATCAGCGGCCTGGTGCTTCCTGGCGGCCCGGGCATTCGCGTCGACAGCCACCTCTACCCCGGCTACGTGGTCCCGCCCTACTACGACTCGCTGCTGGCAAAGGTGATTGCCTGGGCGCCGACGCGGGACGAAGCGATCGCACGGCTGCGGCGGGCGCTGGCGGAGACGGTGATCGGGGGCGTGGACACCACGACCGGCTTCCACCTGCGGCTCCTGGACGACCCGGCCTTCCGTGCCGGGCAGATCTCCACGCGCTTTGTGCAACAGTTTCTGGCCCGTTCCGGCCCGATGACGGCGTCGCTGGAGTTGTAGCCACGCGCCAGCCGCCGCGTGTTTTCCTGATGCCGCTCAGCATTCCCAAGCCGCGCGGCGCTGTGCGCTGCCGTCCATCTCCTTGCAGCGCTGGACCCAGCGCCGGGCGCGATGCGGATCGCTATGCGTGCGGCGCGTGCCTGGGAGTAATGGAGTTTGGCGAATTATTCGGGGGTATGCGGGTGGCCCGTGCTCGAGGGTGGGTGGCGTGAAGGATCCTACGCCGTGGCACGCGCCCGGGGGTGAACCCCCGGGCTGACAAGGAAAGCCGGCTGAAGCCGGCTGGGGCCGGAGCAAGGCTGACCACCAGGCGATAGGGAGCCTACCGCCCCGGCTTGAGCCCCGGGCGCGCGCTAACCGGCGGATATCCATGTCATTTGTCAAACTTCATGAGCCCTGGACATGGACCGGGCGGTGGACACCGTATCGCCGGGGCGTGAGCCATGCCCCGTCCCAGCCGGCTTTAGCCGGCTTCGCCTTGTCAGCCCGGCGGCTTTAGCCCCGGGCACGCGCCGAGGCCGAAGACCCTCAACGCCACGGTGTTAGCGCCGGTTCGCCTCAGGTCGTGTTCGCGGGCTTCGCCTTGTGTGTCCGGCGGACAACGTCCCAAACCTTCGCTGCTGTGTGGCGAACAGAGAGCTCGCCCGCGATCTGGAACGGATCGTGCAGACGGGCAGGTGGTAGGTGCTGCCGAAGTGATGAGTGGAACTGGCGATACCGCGGCGTAGCCGGAGTACAATTAGAACTGCGCCGGGCCGGGAGCGGCTCGGCGTCGTCCGGAACACTGCCGTGGGGCCGGCTGTACGAGGCCGTCGCACGGGCTGGAGACGAGGGAGCCATGTCAATCGGAACGATTCGACACCAGGCCAGAACTCTGGCCCTCCAGATCCTCTACGAGGCCGATGTCGCCCAGCACCCGGCGTCGGACGTGTTGGCCCGCTATACCAGCGACTTGTCGCTACCGCAGCCGGTGCGGCGCTATGTGGAGCGGTTGATCTCGGGCGTGCTGGAGGATCTGGACAAGATCGACGCCGAGATCGGCGCCGCGGCTCCGGCGTTCCCGGTGGACCAGTTGCCGCCGATCGACCGGAACATCCTGCGGATCGCCATCTACGAACTGCGGAACGAGCACGACGTACCGGTGAAGGCAGCCATCAACGAAGCGGTGGAATTGGCCAAGCGGTTTGGCGGTGACAACTCCAGCCGCTTCGTCAACGGGGTGCTGGGCACCATCGCGGGCAACCTGGCCTCCTCGCGCTAGGAAGCCATGCCGGTTACGTTGCCGCAGGGCTTGATTCCGTGCATAATAGCCGGGAACTGACAGGGGTTGGGATCAGTCGAAGTGACAGGGGAGGTGATCGGCGTGGATTCGTCCTCGCTGCTGGAGCGAGTACAGAGCGTGGTAGCGGAGCAACTCGGTGTTGATCCGGAGAAGGTGACGCCCGACGCCGAGTTCGTGCAGGATCTGAACGCAGACTCGCTCGATCTGGTCGAGCTGATCATGCAGCTCGAGGAGGAGTTCGGCATCGAGATCTCCGACGAGGAAGCGGAGAACATCGTCACCGTCGGTGACGCACTGGAGTTCATCCAGGAACACACGGCGGCGAAGTAGCACGGGGGCGGCGGAGACCGGTCCCACGGCAGCAGTGGAGCAGACGAGTCTCGCCGGGATCGGGGTGCTGCCGCCAGCGACGCCCGCGGCGCGGGTGCTGCGGGCGACCATCACGGGCGACCTGCCGCGCCAGCGCGACGAGATTGAGTAGGAATGGTCAGTATCCTCGACCGCATGCGCGGTCGCGCCAACCCACCTGCGGTGCCGGAGGCCGAACCAGAGGAGGAAATCTTCGAGGAGATGACCCTCCAGGAGCATCTGGAGGAACTCCGATCGCGCCTCCTCTACTCGGCGTTGTTCGTCGCTGCCGGCTTCGTGGTTGGCCTGGCGTTGACGCTCCGCGTGCTGCGCATCATGGCCGACATGACGGGGCGACCGGACTTTGTCCTGATCTCGCCGCTGGAGGGCTTCGCCACCTACATGAAGGTGGCGCTCTACATCGGGATCGCCGTGGCGATGCCCGCCCTGATCTACCACTTCGTGCGCTTCCTTGCGCCGGGGTTGACGCGACGTGAGCGCCGGTACCTGTACCGTGCGCTCCCGTTCGTGACGCTGATGTTCGTCGCGGGCGTGGCGTTCGCCTTCTTCATCGTGATCCCACGCGGGCTGTCGTTCCTGGCCGGATTCGGCGGCGATGTGTTCCGGGCCGAGTTCCGCGCGCAAGAGGTCGTCTCGTTCTACCTGACCCTCATGTTGTGGATCGGCCTGGTGTTCGAGACGCCAGTGGTGATCTTCCTGTTGGCGAAGCTCGACATCGTGACAGCCCAGCGGCTCGCGTCGCTCCGCAAGTACATGATCATCTTGATCCTGGTCGCGGCTGCGATCATCACGCCGACACCTGACCCCTTCAACATGTTCATGGTGGCGGCGCCGATGTACGCCCTCTACGAGTTCGGCATCCTCCTCGCGAGGATCGCCTGAGCGAGGGCCGCGACGCCGCGCGAGCCACGTAGCTGACCGATCGCCCCGCCGGAGGGTTCCCGGCGGGGCGACTTGCTTTGGCCGCTGTGCATCGAAGCAGCGCACCCATCCGGTGATACGGTTCCCGCGACGTTGGGGCGCGCGATGGGTAGTGCGAAGGTTCCCGCGCCGTGGCGCGTGCCCGGGGCTAAAGCCGCCGGGCTGACAACGAAAGCCGGCTGAAGCCGGCTGAGGCACGACGGGACTCAGATGCTGGTGACGCCTTGTCCGTCGCCTGGCACGGGCCGGGTGGTGAACACCCACCTAATTCGTCAAGACCCATGAACCCCGGGCACGTGCCACGGCGTGGGGATCCTCACGCCACCGATCCCCGCGCAAGGGCCACGGCGCGAGGAACCTCCCAGTACCGCAGGCGCTCCCGAAGCTATGCGAGGCCCAGATCGGCGGGCGCGGTGGGGCGGACGTTGAGCGTGCGTTCGTTGCGGTAGGTCACCATGCCCGGGCCGGCCCCTTTGATCTTGCGCACGTAGCGGCGCGCGGTGGCATCGACCTCGACGCTGGTGGCGTTTCGACCTGCGCTGAAGTAGGCGGCCAGCGCAGCGGCTTGTAGCAAGACCTCTTCGTCCTCCGGACCGGCCCAGCGGACGATGACGTGGGCGCCGGGGAGTCCGCGTGCGTGCAGCCAGGTGTCGTCTGGGCCGGCGATGTCGAAGGTGATGAGATCGTTCTGGCGGCCGTTGTGGCCGATGTAGATCAGATCGCCGCGCGCCGTGCGCAGGGGTTTCGGGCGCTTCGGCTCGGACTGGCGGCGCTTGCCTGTGGAGGCGTCGGGGCGCTGGTCGCGGTAGCTCTCCCACTCCTGGCGGACCTGCTCGACCTGCTCCATCCCCTCGGCGAACCCGGCGAGGGTCTCCAGTTGCTCCAGGTAGGCAAGCTCGGTCCGGGTCGCCTCGATCAGCTCCGGCAGGTTCTCGGTGGCCGAGCGGGCCTTACGGTAGCGCTCGAAGTAGGCCTGCGCGTTCTCACTGGGTGAGCGCGCGGGGTCGAGCGGGATCGTCAGGTCATCCACCACCAGCTCCGTCTGGCCGGGCTGGATGGAGGCGAGATAGGCGTAGATCAACTCACCCATGGTGCGCCAGCGTTCGCCCTCCTCGCCGCGAGCCCGCTCTTCCTCGAGCGAGCGGAGGCGGGCGGCGGCGCGCTCGCGCGCGCTCCGAATCTGCGCCACGAGCTTGTCACGCCGCTGCGCCTGCGCCACGGGCTGGGGCGCTCCGGCGAGCGCAAGCCAGCGCTCGATCGCGGGCGACATAGTCGGGAACCGCTCGACCTCGGCGCCGGCGAGGTGGTCGAGTGGGATGGCGGAGAACGCGACGGCGCGGCCCTCGGCGACGTAGACGCCCGGAGTCCAGTTCCCGGTCTCCAGGGGCGCGAGCACGGATGCGACCGCCTCTGCGAGCGCCGCGGCGCCGTCACGGCTGGCGACGGCGCGCACGGGTGCGTCGGCGGCGCCGGTGGCGCGGTGGACCGCCTCACGTGCCATCTGGGGGCTGAATCCGGCCAGGTGTCGCACGAGCAGCGGAGCCAGTTCCTCGTCCTGCGGCGCGGGACGCAGCAGGTCATGGAGGGCGGAGGGCGTCAGGTGACGGGGGTCGACGGCGTCCTCCCGAGGCGGCGGCGGGACGTAGGGCCGGCCCGGCAGGATCGGCCGGACGCGGCTCATCTCGGGAGTGACACGCTTGATCGCATCGAGGATACGGCCCTCGTCGTCGGTGAGGATGATATTGCTCCGCCGCCCCATCAGTTCGACAATCAGGTGGGTATAGACCAGCTCGGACGGCGCCTCCTCTTCGTCCTCGGTGGGCACGTCGTCGCGTTGGCGCCGGTTGTCCAGGTAAAACGGCTTGGCTATACTCAGGCGCATAATGCGCTCAAGCGGCGGCTGCTGTACGGCAGCGACGCGACCGCCGCGGGCGTATTTCCGGAGGAGGAGTAGGAGCGGTGTCACGCGATCGGGGTCCGCGCTGAGCCGCTGCGTCGACAGGTAGAGTCGCGGATTTTGCGAGTCGGCGCTGGCGACCAGGATGGACCGCTGGTGTTCGGCGTACACCTCCAGGCCAATGGTCGCGTCATCGATTTGTAGGATGCGTTGGATGCGACCCCCAACCAGCCGGCTCGCCAGTTCGTCCGCCAGCGCGGCGATCGTCAAGACGTCGAACATGGTTGCAGCGTCTCCCTCACGGCCTTGGAATTCCAGCAACGGCCAACTGTGATAGTGTACGGTGGTCGTGTGCTGAGCGCATGACGTCGGGGGAGCGCAGCCGGGGAAGGAAGAACTTGGTGGCGGCACGGGTGCGATGGAACGAGCAGGCGGATGAACTCATTGAAGAGTTGCGCTCGCTCGCGCGCCCTCGCCTCATCGTCATCTCCGGTCCCTCCGGCGTGGGGAAAGACACCGTCATCGAGCAGATGCGCCTGCGGCACCCGGAATACAGCTTCGCGGTGACCGCGACGACCCGGCCGAGGCGGCCGGGTGAAATCGACGGCGTCCACTACATCTTCATGGCCCGCGCCGAGTTCGAGGAAGCCCGGGCGCGGGGCGAGTTCCTGGAATCGGCCGAGGTCTACGGTCACCTCTATGGCGTGCCGAAGGATCGGGTGCGCCGTGCGCTCCGCGCCGGGCAATACGTCGTGGTGAAGGTCGACGTGCAGGGCGCGGCGTCCATCCGCAAGATCATGCCGGACTCCATCTTCATCTTCCTCACGCCCCCCTCGATGGCTGAGTTGATGCGCCGCTTGCGCGGTCGGAAGACCGACGACCCCGAGGCGCTGATGCAGCGAATCTCGACGGCGGCCCACGAGCTCCGCCGGGTCTACGAGTTCGACTACGTGGTCTTCAACGAGAACGACCGGGTCGAGGAGACGCTCGACAAGATCGACGCGATCATCCTCGCGGAGAACTCCCGCCTGCCGCGCGAGGGGCGGGATGTCTGAGGGCGTTCTCGAGCGAGCGACGTGATTCCCACCGGATAGCTGACGCTGATCCTGCCGACGCTGGCCTGCGTCCGAATGTGCTCAGGACGGGCGGTGTGTGGAGCCCTGTGCTGTGATCTGGGCCTGGAGCAGGGCAGTCGTCGTCCGCCGCGGGGTGAGAGGATACGGCGCCTCGATTGGGTCCTGGGGTAATGGGGTTTGACGAATTGCAGAGGTGCACGCGGTCGGCGCGTGCCCGGAGGTGGGTGGCGCGAAGGATCCCACGCCGTGGCCCGTGCCCGGGGCTCAAGCCGCCGGGCTGAAGAGCGGTAAGCCCACTGAAGGGGCTGCGATGGCTACCGACAGGCTTATCCGATTTGGCCACCCAGCGGACCCAGCGCCCCAGACCCTTCAGTGGGCTCTTGATTGTCAGGCCGGCGACTCTAGCCCCAGGCACACACCGTTCGGTGTGCTCCGTCTCACCGGAGTGTGAGCCCTGCTGCACCCCAGCCGGCTTTAGCCGGCTTTGGTTGTGAGCCCGGCGGCTTTGGCCCCGGGCACGGGCTGGGGTGCGGGATCCGTCGCACCACCCATCTCGCGTCCCAACGGCGGTGCGGAACCAACCCCGGCGCGCGGCTGCGGCCGCGCGCTGCCAAAGCGGCGGCTCGGTCCGCCGCACTCCAAAGAGCCGGCTTGATCCGGCTTGTCGTTGTCAGCCCGGCGGCCCGAGCCCGGGGCATGTGCCGAGCACGTAGACCCGACACTCGTGCCGAGCTCAGGCACGAGTGGGCAGACGGACCACGGCGTTGAGCTAGTCGTCCGCGGGGGTGGGGGCCTCTTCGGCGACGGGAGCGGGCTCGATGAACTGCAGGGTGCTCTTGTCCTCGACCCGGTCGGTGAAGAGGATCCCATCCAGGTGGTCGATCTCGTGCTGCAGGATGCGCGCGAGCGGGCCGGAGGCCTTGATGCGGATCTCCCGGTCGTCGAGGTCGCGTGCCTTGACGGTGACGTGCATGGCGCGCGGGACCTCACCGTACCAGTTCGGAATGCTCAGACACCCCTCCGGACCAACCTGGCGTCCCGAAGCGCGGACGATCTCGGGGTTGATCAGGGCCATCTCCATCGGCGGATCGTCCTCGTTCTCGAAGCCGGCCGGGACACCGATCACGACGATGCGGCGCATGACACCGACCTGTGGCCCCGCGAGGCCCACGCCGTCGGCGGCGTACATCGTCTCCAGCATGTCGGCCGCAAGCCGCCGCAGGTCGTCGTCGACCTTGCGGATTCGTACCGCCTTCTGCCGGAGTCGGGGGTCACCTTCGTAGACGAGTTTCAGAACTGCCATCGCGTTTCTCTTCGTCGTCTCGAATCGGCACGGGCGCCGTCGGGTCTAGTATACCCGGACCCGATGGCGCCCGTCTTGTGTGTCTCGCGGATTACGCGGTGCGTTCCAGGCGTGCCGCGCGGTACTGGCAGCCCTGGGTGGAGCAGCGGACGGCTCCGCCGCGGGTCTCCACCAGGACGCCCCCGCACTGCGGGCACGGCTCGCCGGTCGGCTTCTCCCAGCTCGAGAAGTTGCAGTCGGGGTAGCGACTGCAACCGTAGAAGACCCGACCCTTCTTGGTCCGCCGCTGAACGATGTCGCCCTCGCCGCACTGGGGGCAGGTGACGCCGATCTTCTGCAGCAGCGGCCGGGCGTTGCGACACTCCGGGAAGCCGGAGCAGGCGAGGAACCGCCCGTAGCGGCCGAGCTTGATCACCATGGGCCGGCCGCACTTCTCGCACACCTCGTCGGTCGGCTCGTCGGCGACCTTGACCCGCCCGATCTCCTTCTCGGCGCGCTCAACCGTTTCGTGGAACGGGCCGTAGAAGGCGCGCACCATCGGCACCCAGGACTGCTCGCCCGAGGCGATCTGGTCCAGCTCGTCCTCCAGCTTGGACGTGAAGTTCACATCCACGATGTCCGGGAAATGCTGGACCAGCAGGTCGTTGACCACGGTGCCGAGCTCGGTCGGGTAGAGGCGCCGCTGCTCGACGGTGACGTAGTTGCGTGCCTGGAGCGTGGCGATCGTCGGCGCGTAGGTGCTTGGCCGGCCGATGCCCAACTCCTCCAGCGCCTTGACCAACGTGGCCTCGGTGAACCGCGGCGGCGGCTGGGTGAAGTGCTGCTCGGGGAGCAGGCGCACCAGGTCGAGGACTTCGCCCGCCGTCAGCGGCGGCAGCGCCTCCCGGTCGATCTCATCGACGGTGTCGTCGTCCCGACCCTCGCGGTAGATGGCGAGGAAGCCGGGGAACTTGATGACCGAGCCCGTCGCACGGAAGCGGTAGGGCTTCGGCCCGCCCGGCGGCCCGGCGTCGATGTCGACCGCGGTGCTGTCGAACACGGCATTGCGGGTCTGGCTGGCGATGAAGCGCTGCCAGATGAGCCGGTAGAGCTTGTAGCGCGGGCTGCTGGCGCCGCCGAGGTACGCCTTGATCGACTCCGGGTCGCGGGCCGGGTCGGTCGGGCGGATTGCCTCGTGGGCTTCCTGTGCGCCCTTGGCCTTGCGCGTGTAGACCGGCGGGCGGTCGGGCAGGAACTCCGGGCCGAAGCGCTCGGCGATGACTTCGCGCGCACGCGCCTGCGCCGAGGCTGCCACGTTGGTCGAGTCGGTGCGCATGTAGGTGATGAGGCCGACGGTGCCGGCGTCGCCGAGGTCGATCCCCTCGTAGAGCTCCTGCGCGATCTGCATCGTCCGGCGCACGGGCATGTTCAGCTTCCGGGACGCCTCCTGCTGCAGGGTGCTGGTCGTGAACGGAGGCGCCGGACGGCGCTGGGTCTCCTTGACCTCGACCTTGACCACCTGGAACTCGGCGCCGTCGAGCGCGCGGACGATCGCCATCGTCGACGCCTCGTCTTTGAGGTCCGGCTTCTGGCCGTCGACCCGCGAGAGAGACGCGATGAACGGCTTCGGCTTGCGCCCGTTGACCGCCTCGCGTTTGGCCAGCTCGGCGTCGAGTGTCCAGTACTCCTGCGGGATGAAGTTCTGGATTTCCCGCTCACGCTCGACTACGAGGCGCAGCGCGACGGACTGGACACGCCCGGCCGACAGGCCGCGCTTGACCTTGCGCCAAAGCAGCGGGCTGATCTCGTAGCCCACCAGGCGGTCGAGGATGCGGCGGGCCTGCTGTGCCTCGACCAGCCGCATGTCGATCCCGCGCGGGTTGCGGAGCGCCTCGTGGATCGCCTCGGGCGTGATCTCGTGGAACACGATCCGGCGCACCGGCTTATCGCCGGGTTCGGTTGCCTCGACGAGGTGCCAGGCGATCGCCTCGCCCTCCCGGTCGGGGTCGGTCGCGAGCAGGATCTCCCGGGCCTCCTTGACGTCGGCGCGCAGCTCCTTGACGACCTTGCTCTTGTCCCGTGGGATCAGGTAGACCGGCGCGAAGTCGCGGTCGGTCTCCACCCCGAGCTTCGACTTGGGCAGGTCGCGCACGTGGCCCATGGAGGCCTTGACCGTGTAGCCCCGGCCGAGGATGCGCCCGATGTTGCGCGCCTTGGCCGGCGACTCCACGATGACCAGGGTGCCGTTCCCGCTCGCGCGCTTCGTCGTCCCGGTCGTCTTGGTGCTCTTCGTGGCACGCGAGCGCGCGGAAGTCGTCCCGTCACTCTTAGCCGCCGTGCGGCGCGTCGTGCGCTTGGCGCCCGTGGTCGGGGTCTCCTCGTCAGCGGTGCTGGTGGTCGTACGCTTCCTCTTCGACTCTTCAGCCATAATGATCGTCGTCAATCTCCATCCTGCGCGTCGTTGTGACCGCCGAGGCCGCGCCCCGGCGGAACCCGCGCGCGACGGTGGTCTCACGTCTCCGATTGGGGCGGCACGCAGTGATGGTGCCATGGTCCTCGCTGCCGCCCACGGGCCCATCGGCACACCGGGCGGGGCGCTCGCGCAGCGCGGCGCCCGAGCCGGTTCTACTACCTAGCCTCGGTCGGCGTGACAACTAATTTTAGCCAGCGGTGTCAACCCCGACTACACCGGCTCGCTGTTACAGGAGCCGCTGGTCCCCCTGTCCTCGCAGGCGCTCGACGATCCGCCGCACATCCTGGGCGCGGGAGCGATGGCAGACGAGGAGGACGTCATCGGTGTCGACGATGACCAGATCCTCGACTCCCAGCGTGGCGATGACGCGCCCGTCGCCGAAAACGAGCGTCCCGCGCGTATCGGTGGCGATGTGTTCCGCGCCGACCGCCACGTTGTCCCCCGCGTCGCTCGCCAGCAGCTCGGCCAGGCTATGCCAGTCGCCCAGGTCGGTCCAGCCGAAGGATGCCGGGACGACCGCGACGTTGTCGGCGTGTTCCATGATGCCGTGGTCGATGGTGACCTCGGGCAGTTGCGCCCAGAGCCGTTCCATCGTCTCCGCGCGATCCGGGCGATCCCAGGCGGCGGCGATCTCCGTCAGGAGCTCGTACACGTCCGGCAGCAGGCGCCGCATGGCGTCGAGCAACGTCTGTGCTCGCCAGACAAACATGCTGGCGTTCCATTGATACTGCCCGCTGGCGACGTAGCGCTCGGCCGTGGCCAGATCGGGCTTCTCCTTAAACTCCTCGACCGCGTGCACGGCCAGCCCTTCCCGGTGGAAGAGGATCTCGCCACAGCGGATGTAGCCGTAGCCCGTCTCGGGGTAGGTCGGCTGGATGCCGACGGTGACGAGATAGCCCTCCCTGGCCGCCTCGGCAGCGGCGCGGATCGCCTGGCGGAACGCGATCGGGTCGGCGACGTGATGGTCGGCGGCGAAGGAGCCCATGATCGCGTCGGGGTCGCGCCGGGCGAAGAGGGCGGCGGCCAATCCGATGGCCGGTCCCGTGCCGCGCGCCTGGGGCTCGACGATGATGTTCTCCTTCGGAACCTCGGGCACCTGGGCGGCGACGGCGCCGGCGTGGGGAGCGCCGGTGACGATGAGCATGTTGGCCGGTGGCACGAGCGGCAGGAGCCGCTCGACGGTCGCTTGCAGCATCGAGAGCGGGCCGGGCAGTGGCAGTAGGAACTTGGGCCGCGCCGAGCGGCTCGCCGGCCACAGCCGGGTGCCGCTGCCGCCTGCGGGGATCACTGCATAGAGCGCCATCAAGCCATGTCCTTTCACCGGGCGTGACCGGCGGCGCTCGTTCTCTCGCCGCCCCTCGGGTGACAGCATACCCGGCTCGGATGACAAGGTTATGAGCGGCGGGACGTGCGCCGTGCCATTGAGTATGACATCTGGTTCATGCGCCGGGAGCGGGCGTCGAACGGGGCCCTGTCGGTCCCTCTCTGGAGCCTCAGGCTCGAACGTAGTGTTGATGGCCGACGTTGCGGACCAGGCCCTTGAGTTGCATCTCCAGCAGGAGCGCACTCAGCCGGCTGATCGCGAGGCCCGACTCCAGCGCGATTTCATCGATGTGGCGCGGCTCGCCGTCGAGGTGTTGGAGAACGTCCTCCTCCTCACTCGTGGTCGGCAGCGCCTGGCGCGCTTCGAAGTTCGCCTGCCGGACGGTCAGCTTGAGGTCGGCCAGGATGTCTTCGGCCGACGCTGCAAGGACTGCCCCATCCCGCAGGAGCTGTAGTGGCCCCTCACTGCCAGGCGCCAGGGCAGAGCCGGGGACGGCGTAGACGGTCCGGCTCTGGTCGGCGGCGAAGTTGGCAGTAATCAGCGCGCCGCTCCGGCGCGGCGCTTCGACGACGACCACGCCCAGGGACAGGCCGCTGATGAGCCGGTTCCGGACCGGGAAGTTCGGCCCATCGGGCGGCGTGCCGAGAGGAAACTCTGACACAACTGCCCCCTGCTGTGCCACCTGCTCGGCAAGTTGCCGGTGCTCAGGTGGGTACACGACGTCCACGCCGCTCCCGAGGACCGCGATGGTTCGCCCGCCCGTCTCCAGGGCGGTACGGTGGGCGACGGCGTCGATGCCGCGGGCCAGGCCGCTGACGATGGTCATGCCCGCGCGCACGAGGTCGCAGGTGAGGCGGCGGGTCATTTCCCGGCCGTAGGCTGAGGCCCGCCGGGTTCCGACGATGCCGATGCTGTGCTCGTCAGCCGGGGTGAGCGTGCCGCGCACATACAGGAGGAGCGGCGGGCTGGGGATCTCGCGCAGGAGCCGCGGGTAGTCCGGATCGGCCAGGGTGACGAGCGAGACGCCCGCCCGCGCCACACGCTCCATTTCACGCTCGAGCGAGATCCGGCGACGGGTCGCCACCAGCTTCGCGGCGACACGCTCGCTCAGCCCGGCGGCGCGAAGTTCCTCCACGTTCGCCTCCCAGGCGGCGGCCAGCGAGCCGAAATGCTCCAGCAGCCGCGCAACCCGGGTCGCGCCGATACCGGGCACCAGATGGAACCCGAGCCAGTATTCCGTTTCGGTCATTGCCGCCTCCATCGCACGGCGCTTCGGTGTCGGGGTTATACGAGACCATGCGCCACGCGTCAACGCACCGCCGCGCGGGGGTGCCGGGGGCGTGCTAGAATGCGGCCAGCATGTGTACCCCGCGCAAGCAAGTGGCGCGAGGTGGATCGACGGCCACTCGGCACCGGCCCGCCCTGCGGGCCCGGAAGGGAAGCGTGGTGAGATGACGACGTCACCGCTCCTGCAATACGCGTTCTTTGAGGGGGAGTTCGTCCCATCGGATCAGGCCAAGGTCAGCATTGCGACCCACGCTCTGCAGTACGGGACCGGCGCCTTCGGCGGGATCCGCGGCTACCTCGACAATGACGGCCGGACGATCAACATCTTCCGGCTCCCGGACCACGTCCGGCGCCTGCTCCACTCCGGCCGGCTCCTGCGAGCGGAGCTACCGTACAGCGTCGATGACGTGTGCGGCATCATCACCGAGCTGGTCCGGCGCAACGCGCCGCGGCACAACGTCTACATCCGCCCCTTTATCTACAAGGCCAGCCTGCAGTTGGTGCCGCGTCTGACCGGGCTCAAGGATGAGCTGGCCGTGTACATGATCCCGCTCGATGACTACCTCGACCTGAGCAAGCCGGTGCGGCTGATGGTCTCCTCCTGGCAGCGCATCGAGGACAACATCATCCCGAGTCGGGGTAAGGTCACCGGCGGTTACATCAACTCCGCCCTCGCCAAGGACCAGGCGGCCGAGGCCGGCTACGATGACGCGATCATGCTGAACGAGCACGGCGAGGTCGCCGAGGCGAGCGGGGCCAACCTCTTCATTGTGCGGAACGGGACGCTGGTCACCTCGCCGGTCACATCCGACATCCTGGAAGGGATCACCCGCCGCAGCATCGTCGAGTTTGCGCGCGACGCGGGCATTCCGGTCGAGGAGCGATCCATCGACCGCAGCGAGTTGTACATCGCCGACGAGGCGTTCCTGTGCGGGACCGGCGTCCAGATCGCGGCGATCGGCTCGATCGACGGCCGGCCGATCGGCGATGGTCAGCGCGGGCCGATCACCGAGAAGCTGCAAGACATCTTCTTCACGCTGGTGCGCGGGGGTGAGTCGCCCTACCGGCACTACCTGACGCAGGTGCCGATCGAGTAGTCGCGGTCACTGGGGGGGAGTGCGCGGTCCCGGATGGTGGGGGACGGGACAACCCGCGTCGGCCGGCTCGCGACGCTGCTGGCGCTGCTCCTGGCGCTGACGGCCTGCTCGCCGTTCGGTCGCGGTGCCTCGTCGCCCACCACGGCGCCCGCCAATGTCGCGACGCCGGGCGCCGAAGCGCGGCTCGATCCGGTGGGGAGCCCCATTCCGACAGCTCCGGTCGTGACGGGCGGACGCATCGTCGAAGGTGGCCTGACCGAGCCGCGCACGCTCAACCCCCTCTTTGTCGCCGATCCCCTTTCCGAGGCGCTCAGTTCCCTGGTCTTCAGCGGGCTGGTGTCGGTTGACCCGGTCAGCGCCGAGCCGCGGCCGGATCTCGCCGCGTCGTGGGACGTCTCCGAGGATGGGCTGACCTATACCTTCCACCTGCGCGAGGGGGTGGTCTGGCACGACGGGCAGCCCTTCTCGGCGCGGGATGTCGTCTTCACCTACGATACGATGATGAACGACCGCGTGCGCTCGCCGCGCTACTCGCGCCTGGTGGAGCGCGTGCGCCAGGTGCAGGCGCTGGACAGCGCCACGGTCGAGTTCGACCTGATCCGCGCCGATGCTTCCTTTCTTACGACGCTGGCCACGCTGGGCATCGTCCCGCAGCATGCACTCGCTGGCGTGTTGCCGGAGGAGCTAATCACCAACCCCTTCGGCCTGAGCACGGCGGTCGGTACCGGGCCGTTCAGCTTGCAGCAGTGGATCCGCGGCGACCGCATCATCTTCCGGCGGCATGCCGGCTACTACGGCGGGCCGGTGGCGGCCCAGGAGTACGTGTATCAGGTTGTTCGGTCGTCCGAGGAACTGCTCGCCTCGCTCCGCGAGGGCACGATCGACTGGGCGGAGCTGGACCCGGCGGCCGCGGCCGAGGCGGAGCAGGTTGACGGGGTGGCGGTGGAGCGGCTGCCGAGCTTTGATATGACCTACGTCGCGCTCCAGCTCGATCGGGCGAAGAGCACGCTCTTCACCGACCCGCGCGTGCGGCGGGCGCTGATGCTGGCGCTTGACCGCGAGGCTGCGGTGAACGAATTCTGGCAGGGCCACGCCGACATCGCGGACGGGACGCTGCCTCCGGCCTCGTGGGCGTACCGTGCGAGCGCGACGGTCTACCGGCCGGACCTCGACGCCGCCCGGCAACTCCTCGACGAGGCGGGCTGGGTGCCCGGGCCGGATGGAGTCCGCGTCAAGGACGGTGTGCCACTCCGCTTCACGCTCACGACCAACGGCGACAACCCGCGGCGGCGCCAGGTGGCCGAGTGGCTGATCCGGAGCTGGCAGGCGCTGGGGATCGCGGTCGAGCCAGAGTTCGAGACCTGGAGCACGGTGCGGCAGCGCGTGATCCAGGAACGGGACTTTGACGCGGTACTGTTAGGCTACCGCTGGTCGGTTGACCCGGATCAGAGTATGCTATGGTCCTCGGACTCCTTCTTCGACGGCCTAAACGTTGGGCACTATGCGAGCGCCGAGGTGGATGCGCTGCTGCAGCGGGCGCTGCAAGCCACCGACCGGGCGGAGCGTGCCGAGCTCTACGCGCAGATGCAGGAACAGGTGATGCAGGATCTGCCGGTCATCCCGCTCGCGTTCCCTCATGTACTGGTGGCGCGATCGGAGCGCTTGCAGGCCGGCGAGATTACCGCTATCCTGGTGCGCAATCGTGCGGATATCGCGCAGTGGGTTCCGGTCGTAGGCGAATGATCGAGATCGGGATATCATTTGCCGGCAGCGGGAGGTTTGACCACCTGCGGCGCCCGTGCTACACTGCCGATAACGCAGATGGCAGCTTCAGCATCCGTACCTCGAAATAGGTTGGGAATCGGCACTCGGCTGGCGCGGAATCCGCGCGAGCGGGGCCATTGAACGCGATTGCACCGCGGATGCCGAGCGGGTGACAGTGTGGCGGCGCGAGGCGGAGAGGTGTGAAGGAGAGGCGATGGAACCGCTGCTCGAGGTGAGGAACCTGCGAACCCAGTTCTTCACACAGGATGGTGTGGTGAAGGCCGTCGATGACGTGTCCTTCCACATCATGCCTGGGGAGACGCTGGGGGTGGTGGGTGAGAGCGGTTGCGGTAAGAGCATTACCGCAATGTCGATCATGCGCTTGATCCCGACGCCACCCGGCAAGATCGTCAGCGGCGAGATTCTGTTTGAGGGTGAAGACATCCTCAAGATGAGCGACGAAGAGGTGCGCTCGATTCGGGGCAACAAGATCGCCATGATCTTCCAGGACCCGATGACGTCGCTCAACCCGGTGCTGACGATCAACCGCCAGATCAGCGAGGCGCTGGAGTTGCACCTGGGGATGAGCCGCAGCCAGGCGCGCCAGCGCAGCATCGAGTTGCTGAAGATGGTGGGGATCCCCAACGCCGAGGAGCGGGTGGACCAGTACCCGCACCAGTTCTCGGGTGGTATGCGCCAGCGCGTGATGATCGCGATGGCCCTCTCCTGCAACCCGCGGTTGTTGATCGCCGACGAGCCGACCACCGCGCTCGACGTGACGATTCAGGCCCAGATTCTCGACCTGATGCGGAACCTGCAGCAGGAGCACAACACCGCACTGATGATGATTACCCACGACCTGGGGGTCGTGGCCGGCATGACGGACCGCATCCAGGTCATGTATGCCGGGCACATTGTCGAGACGGCGCCGACGGAAGAGCTCTTCGCCAACCCGCGGCACCCGTACACGGTTGGCCTGCTGAACTCGATCCCGCGCCTGGACGCGCAGGTCAAGGAAAAGCTCCAGCCCATCCGCGGCCTGCCGCCGGACCTCATCGACCTGCCGGACATGTGCCCGTTCCTCCCACGCTGCGACTATGCGCGTGAAAAGTGTGAGCAGAAGAACCCGCCGCTGCTCGACGTGAATGAGCGGCATCGATCAGCCTGCTGGTACTGGGAGGAAGTGAGCAAGGAAGGGCCGAGGGCATAGGCGATGGCGACGGAGCAGGTGACGACCAAGGACGTCAAGCAGGGTGAAATCCTGCTCGACGTGCGCGACCTCTATATGCATTTCCCGCTGACCCGCGGCATCATCTTCCAGCGGAAGGTGGGCGCGGTCCAGGCGGTTGATGGGGTGACGTTCCAGGTCCGCAAGGGTGAGACCCTCGGCCTGGTGGGCGAGTCGGGGTGCGGTAAGAGCACGACCGGCCGCGCCATCCTGCAGCTCTACAAGCCGACTGGCGGCCAGGTGCTGTTCAAGGGCCAGGATCTGACGAAGCTCGATTCCGGCCAGATGCGCAAGATGCGGCGCTATCTCCAGATGATCTTCCAGGACCCGTACGCGTCGCTCAACCCGCGCATGACGGTCGGCAGCATCATCAGCGAGCCGATGCAGATCCATAACCTGGTGCCGAAGAACCAGCGGAACGAGCGGGTCCAGGAGCTGCTGGAGACGGTCGGTCTCAACCCGTATTTCGCCAACCGCTATCCGCACGAGTTCTCGGGTGGCCAGCGGCAGCGCATCGGCGTGGCCCGGGCGCTCGCGGCGAACCCGGAGTTCATCGTGGCCGATGAGCCGGTGTCGGCACTCGACGTGTCGATCCAGGCGCAGATCATCAACCTGCTGGAGGATCTGCAGGAGCAGTTCCAGCTCACGTACCTCTTCATCGCGCACGACCTGAGCGTGGTGCGGCACATTTCGGACCGGGTCGCCGTGATGTACCTCGGCAAGATCGTGGAGCTGGCGGATCGCAACGCGCTCTACGAGGACCCGCTGCACCCGTACACCAAGGCGCTGCTGTCGGCGGTGCCGATCCCGGATCCGGTTGTGGAGAAGAAGCGCGAGCGGATCATCCTGACCGGCGACGTGCCGAGCCCGATCAACCCGCCCTCCGGCTGCCACTTCCACACGCGCTGCCCGTACGCGATGGATGTCTGCCGGAAGGTCGAGCCTCGGTTCGTGGATCAGGGCGGTGGGCACTTCGTGGCCTGCCACCTGTATCCGAACTCGGGGGCTTAGCGCTAGGATCGAGCGGCTCCACTCGTGATCGGCTTCTCCGGCGCGCGAGCGGACGCGACCGTCATCATCATGACGATTCTTGCGTTCGTGATCGCGACGACCGTGCACGAGTTTTGCCATGCGTGGTCTGCCCTGATGCTCGGCGACGATACCGCCCAGCGTCAGGGCAGGATCACGTTGAACCCGGTCGCGCACTTCGACCCGATCGGGTTTCTCGGCATGATGCTGATCGCCGTCGCCGGCTTCGGCATCGGCTGGGGCCGGCCGGTCCCGATCAACCCCGCGCGCCTGCGCGGCCGGCAGCGGGGCGTGGCACTGACGGCCCTGGCCGGGCCGGCGTCAAATGTCGTGCTGGCGACGCTGTTCGTCATTCCGCTCCGCTTCGGACAGGCGGATCTGCCGTACGCGGCCGAGGTCTTCCTGAACCGGATGGTCTTCGTCAACATCCTGCTGGCGTCGTTCAACCTGATCCCGATCCCGCCGCTCGACGGTCACAAGATCCTGACCGGGATCTTGCCCGACTTCTGGTACCCATACCTGGCGCCGCTGGAGCGGTACGGCGTCCTGATCCTGCTCGGGCTGATCATGATCGGGCGCATCGGGCAGCCGATCCTCGTGTCGATGTACGCGCCCGTCTACGGGCTCCTCACGTCGCTGATCGCCGGCCCTGTGCCGCTGTAGCCATGCGTCGGATGGATCTCGGTCGTGGACCGCTCCGGACCGGTGCGGCGCGACCGGCCCAGCGGGTCGTGCAGTTTTTCGCCTATATCCGCCCGCGCCGCGGGGCGGTGGATCGGGAGTTGCGGCGACTCGTCACCCCGGAGCAGTGGGCGCTTCTGGCGCGCCTGAGCCGCGCCGATCGCGCACACCTGCTGGAGGTCCACCGGCGGCTGGTGGCTGAGGGCTGCCGGGATCGCGATGTCTTGCTGGCGGCGCTGTTGCACGACGTGGGCAAGGCTGACGGGCGGGCGCGCACGGGCGTGTCGCAACGCGTCGTCTCCGTGCTGCTGGGGCGCTTCGCACCCGGGCTGCTCACGGCACTGGCGCGCCCGGACCGTGACCGCTGGCGGCACGGGCTGTACCTTGCCCGGGAGCACGCGCGCCTGGGGGCGGAGCAGGCGCGACAGGCCGGCTGCAGCGAGCGGGTGTGCTGGCTCATCGCGCACCACCACGACAGGGCCGCGGAGGATCCGGACCTTCGGTTGCTCCAGGCGGCGGATGAAGGGATGGGATGGTAGGGGGTGACGGTCGCGCCACCCTTACGACTTTCCGACTGCCAGCTCCGGCTGCCCACGTTCGAGGGGCCGCTGGATGTCTTGCTGCGCCTGATCGAGCGGAACCAGCTCGACATCACTGACGTGTCGCTGGTGGCGGTAACCGACCAGTTCCTCGCCTACGTCGCGGCGCTGTCGAATACCCCGCCGGAGCTGCTCGCGGAGTTCACGGCCGTGGCGTCGCGGCTGCTAGCGCTGAAGTCCCGTTCGCTCCTCCCGGCGCCGCCGCAGGAAATCGAGGAGCCGGAGCCGGACGATCTGACGCGCCAGCTCCAGGCCTACCAGGCCGTGAAGGCGGCGGCGGAACATTTGCAGGCGCGGGAGCGGAGCGGACTGCGTGCCTTCGCGCGCCCGCCGGCACGGCTGGAGGGTCTGCCGGTGACCGAGCACCTGGCGCCGGTGCCTCTGCCCTTGTTGCTCCGTGCGCTGCGTCGCTGCCTCGGGCGAGGGCGCCCCGCGCCACGACCGTACCGCCCGACGCCGATCATCACATTGGCCCAGATGACGAGCCGCCTCCTGTCCCGCCTCCGTGACCGAAGCCGGTTCAGCGCGCTGCTCGGCGACTCCCCGAGCCGGGGAGAGTATCTGGTGGGCTTCATCGCGCTGCTGTCGCTGCTGCGCCAGCGGGTCGTCGACGCGACCCAGGCCACCCTTTTCGGCGAGATCGAGGTGTGGCGGCTCGACAGCGCGGCGGAGGCCGCCGATGACTGATTCCCCGATTCCAGCGCTCCAGTTGCCGCTCGAACAGGTCGCGGAAGAGGAGCGGGCCGCCGCGCTTGGCGCGCTCCTCTTCGTGGCGAGCGATCCGGTGCCGGTGGCGGTGCTGGCCCAGCACATCGGGTGCACCCCGGCCGAAGCGCGGGCTGCGCTCGAGGAGCTGGCCGCGCGCCTGGACGCGGTCGGGCTGATGGTGCAGTGGTGCGGCGAGGATCAGGTGCAGGTCGTCTCGTCGCCGCGCTATGCGCGGCAGGTGCAGCGCTTCCTCGGCCTGGAGCGCACGGTGCGCCTGTCGCAGGCGGCGCTGGAGACGCTGGCGATCGTGGCCTACCGTCAGCCCATCACGCGCGGCGAGATCGATACCATCCGTGGCGTCGATTCCAGCGGCGTGCTCCAGACGCTACTGGCGCGCGGGCTGATCGAGCCGGTCGGCCGGCTGACGGCGCCGGGCAACCCGATCCAGTACGGCACGACCACCGAGTTCCTGCGCTTCTTCGGCCTCGGTAGCCTCGACGAGCTGCCACCACCGCCCGGCGGCCTGCCAGGGCCGGAGGACGAGGGGTAAGCTCGCCGAAAGAGCCCAGGTGAGGCGCCGTGCGATACACGCACTTGTATAGAGTTTGACGAATTAACCGTGCATACCCGCCAGCCGCCCGCGACTCTCCGCGTGTCATCCTTCGCTGCGCCGGGGGCGGCGGCCAGCCACCCTCGGCGCAGCGAAGGATCTCAGGTGCGCGACCGATCCGACGCGAGATCCTTCGCTCCGCCGCCCGCCGCTCCCGCGCCGGCCGGCTCCGCTCAGGATGACAGCCGCGCGTGAGCGGGTAGCGGGTAGGCGAGTAGGCGAGATTAATTCGTCAAACTTCATGTCAGGCGAGCGCCAGTGGCGACTCCGGCAGGATCTGGCCGCCATCCACGACGATCGCATGGCCGGTGATGTAGTTCGACTCGTCGCTGGCCAGGAAGAGCACGGCGTACGCGACATCCTCCGGAGTGCCCAGCCGCCCCATCGGGATGACGGCCTCGGCCTGGCGAATGTACTCCTCCCCGACATCGGCCATCCCCTCAGTGAGGATATTGCCGGGCTGCACGGCGTTGACGGTGATGTTGTCGCGCGCGACCTCGATGGCCAGCGTCCGAATGAACCCCATCTGACCCGCTTTGCTGGCGCCGTAGTGAGCCCAGCCGGGGAATCCGGTAACCGGCCCGGTGATCGACGACGTGACGACGATCTTCCCGTAGCGCTGCTGCCGCATGTGGGGCAGGCAGGCCTGGACGGTGAAGAAGGTGCCCTTGAGGTTGATGTTGTGCACCAGATCCCAGTCGGCCTCGGTCATGTCTTCGATCCGTGCCGACGGGAAGACCCCGGCGTTGGCGCAGAGGATGTGGAGCCCGCCGAATCGGCTCACCGCGAAGCTCGCCATGGACTCGGCGTCCGACCGTTTCGTGACGTCGGTGCGGACGAAGTCGGCCTCGTGCCCGGCCTGCCGAAGCTCTTCCGCCGTCGCCAGCCCTCGTGGCTCATCGACGTCCGCGATGACGACGCGGGCACCCTCCGCCGCCAGGATGCGCGCGATCCCCTTGCCGATGCCCTTCGCGGCACCGGTCACGATCGCGACCTTCCCCTCCAGCCGGTTTGGGCTCATGCGTCACCTCCTTTTGCCTCGTCATCGCCGGGCGTGGCCCGGGCCGCGATGGCTCGCAACTCGGCCAGGCCGGCTTCGACCTCGTCGCGGGGAAGATTTCCGGCCTCCAGGTCTGCGTCACTTCGCTCACATAGTCGCACATAGAAGGCCACACTGCGGTCGAGGAGATCGTCCGGCGCCTCCGGGTCATCGACCAGCGTGAACAACCAGTCCTCGGCCCGGGCGTACTGCCCGCGCCGCGCGAAGTGCTGCCACAATTCGTCGCGCACCCGCACGGGCAACTCGTAGCCGTCCAGCGCACGCAGCACTGTATCGACCCCCTCGATCGCCCGGTCCGAATCCGGCTCCTCGTCGCGGAGCGCGATCAGGAAGAGCATGAGTGCCTTGACGCGGCGGGCGTACTCCCGCTCGAGCGTCCAGTCGGGCGTCCGCAAGTCCGCGGACTCATGCAGGAGGGTCGCGATCACGATCAGTTGTTCGGCAACCGTGGGCGGGCCGGGGTGATCGGCCTTGACGACGCGGAGGAGGCTGGCGATCTGCTCAGCGTCCAGCGCGTCGGCGTCAGCGAGCTGGAGTCCGACGAGGCGTCCCATGGTCTGATCGATGAGCGCCTGCGCCTGCTCCGGCTCCCCGCGCCGCCGCAGCCCCAGCACCACGGCGAGGACTTCGGTCATCTGGGCGATCAAGCGGAGTAGGTAGTCTCGCTGGTACATGCGCGTCCTCTCGCGCGGGCGCCGATCGTGTTTGACGCATTATAGAGGTGTCGGCGGTCGGCACGTGCCGGGGGCAGGGCACTTGGCGAAAGCGATGGGTATACGCGATCGGTGCGTGCTCCGGACTTGTGGAGTAAGACCTATTCCATGGAGTAGCGCGCACGGCTTGTGCCCGGCGGCTTCAGCCCCGGGCACAAGCCGTGCGGCGGGATCCTCCTACTACCCGGTCGGATCACCGACCTCAGCCGGCTTCAGCCGGCTTTCGTTGTGGCCCGGTGGCTTTAGCCCCGGGCACGGGCCGAGCGTGAACACCGCACAAAGCGCCCGCATCGTGCCGGTTCTAGGTGCATCCCATGCGCGAGCCGGCACGATGCGGGCGCTCCGGCGAGCCGCGGGCGGCTCAGTCGGCCGAAACGACGGCCATCTTGCGCAGGCGGGCGACCGTATCGGCGAGCACCTCGACGGTGCGGTCGATCTCCTCGGCGGTGTTGTCCTTGCCGAGGGTGAGCCGGATGCTACTGGTGGCGAGCGCCGGGGACAAGCCAATCGCGGTGAGCACGTGGCTCGGCTCGGTCGAGCCGGTGGTGCAGGCCGAGCCGCTGGAGGCGGCAATGCCGTGCATGTCGAGGTTGAGGAGCACGGTCTCGCCCTCGACGCCCTCGAAGGAGATGTTGACGTTGTTGGGCAGGCGCCGCTCCCGGTCCCCGTTGAGCCGGGTTCCGGGGATGCGGGTGAGCAACGCGTCGATCAGGCGGTCCCGCAGGGCCTGGACGTGGGCCGTGCGCGCCTCTTGCTCCTGCACGGCGCGCTGGAGGGCTACCGCCATGCCGTAGATCCCGGCCACGTTCTCGGTCCCGGCGCGGTGGTTGTTCTCCTGCGCGCCGCCGCTCTGCTGCCAGAGGATCGGCGTCTGGCGGCGGACGTAGAGGACGCCGACGCCCTTCGGTCCGTAGAACTTGTGGGCCGACAGCGAGAGCAGATCCACATTGAGCGCCTGGACGTCGAGCGGCAGCCAGCCGGCAGCCTGCACAGCGTCGGTGTGGAATGGGATGCCGCGCTCGCGAGCTAGCTTCCCGATCTCCGCGATCGGCTGGATGGTCCCGATCTCGTTGTTGGCGTACATGACCGAGATCAGGATGGTGTCGTCGCGGATCGCATCGGCGATGTCCTCGACCCGGACGATGCCGTCCGGCCCGGGGCGGACGTAGGTTGCCTCAAATCCGAACTTCTCCAGATACTCGACGCTGTGGAGCACGGCGTGGTGCTCGAACGCGGTGGTGACGATGTGGCCGGGGCGATCCGGGTGCTGGAGCCGGTGCTTCCAGGCGACACCCTTGACGGCGAGGTTGTCCGCCTCGGTCGCGCCGCTGGTGAACACGATCTCGCGCGCCTGGCAGTTGAGGATCTTGGCGATGTTGGCCCGTGCCCAATCGAGGCCGGCGCGGGCGTCCCGGCCAGCGGCGTAGATGCTGGAGGGGTTGCCGAACCGCGTGGTGAGATACGGCATCATGGCCTCCAGGACCGCAGGGTCCAGCGGCGTGGTTGCAGCGTGATCGAGATAGATGTCCGTCTGGTTCACGGACCCCTCCTCTAAGTGATGTGTTGCAAGCATGCAGGGAGTTGAGTGGGTGTAGGCGCCATCGACAGCCCGCCGGTCATGGGCGTCAGCGTGCCGCCGCGGCGTGCTGATCCAGCAGGTCGGCCAGGGTCGTCGAGTCGAGCGCGGCGGCGATGCTGTCGCGGACCTTGATCCAGACCGCGCGGGTCGCGCAGCCGTCGATGATGGGGCAGAGGTCCTCGTCGCTGTCCTCGCTGACGCACGCCATGGGGGCGATGGGACCTTCCATGACCCGGTAGACCTCGCCGACGCGGACTTCGGCAGGCGGACGCGCCAGTTCATAGCCGCCATGTGCACCGCGCGTGCTCGTCACGAGGCCCGCCCGGCGAAGCGGCCCCATCAACTGTTCCAGATATGCTGCCGGTACGGCGGAATCCGATGCGATGGCAGCCAGCGGCACCGGCCCCTGGCCATACATCCGGGCTAGCGACACCATCGCCCGCATTCCGTATTCGCCACGCGTCGATACTTTCATGATGGCCTGTGCCTCTCGGAACCGGCGGGGCGCCCGTAATCATCAGTATCCTACACCGGACGCCGTAAGGGGTCAAGTAAAGGGACACCGCGGCTCTCCCCGAAAACCCAGTACGTACGCCCCTTCCGCCACGTGGCGCCGCGCGGCGCGAGCCTGGACAGGCAGCGGTCCGCGGTGGACAATGCCGGGGCGTCCCGCGTCCTGGGCGGGTGCGTCGGGCACGGGTTGGTGAGGCGGGGGTGAGATGAGCGTGGTCGCCACATGGTGACGCTGGCGGAGGCGGTGTTGCTGGGCAGCGCCGGCTTCATCGCCGGGGGGATCAACGCCGTCGCCGGTGGCGGGTCGCTGATCTCCTTCCCGGCGCTGCTGGCGGTCGGCTACCCGAGCATCACCGCGAACGTGACCAATACCGTCGCCGTCTGGCCCGGCACCATCGGAGGGTCGTTGGCCTACCGTCGTGAGCTGGAGGGCCAGCGGGACCGCATCGTCCTGCTCGGGATCACCTCGGTGGTCGGGTCGTTGATCGGCTCGGTGCTCCTGCTGGCGAGCCCCGCCCGGCTCTTCGACCAGATCGTGCCGTTTCTGATCCTCTTCGCCTGTGCGCTCCTGGCGGTGCAGGAGCGGCTGGCCCAATGGGTGCTCCGCCGCCAGGGCGACGCGAGCGGCGAGCGCTCCGCGGGGGTAATCGGCGCGCAGTTGCTCGCCTCCATCTACGGCGCCTACTTCACCGCCGGGCTGGGGATCCTCATTTTGGCCTTTCTCGGCATCTTCCTGCGGGACAACCTCCAGCGGCTGAACGCGCTGAAGGGCCTGCTCAGCGTGGTGATCAACGGGGTGTCCGCGCTCTACTTTGCCCTGTTCGGCCCGGTCGTCTGGCCGGTGGCGGCGCTGATGGCCGTCGCCAGTTGGACCGGCGGGTACCTCGGCGTGCGCGTCGCCCGGCGGCTCAGCCCGAGCCGCCTGCGGGCCGTGGTGCTGATCTACGGCGTCGGTGTCGCCCTCTGGCTGCTGGTAACCTGAACGGGTGCCCCGATCCTTCCTCGGACCCGGAATGGCTTGACCTCAACCAATGTTGAGGTGGTAAGGCGTGCGTGTCCCCGCCAGCGGGGGCACGGCTGGTGCCATTCGCAGCGCGGGTTGTCTGAGCTGGATCCGCAGTCGCCCACTACGCACGAGGAGCCCCCGACATGGAAGCCATCGCCTGGGATTCACTGTTCAAAGTGCTGCGAGCGGAGCAGGACCGGCGTCCGTTCTCCCGTGCCACCCTGCGACGGATCGCCGCGTTCGCCCGGCCCCACCGGGGACAACTGGTGGTGTTCCTGGCACTGAGCGTGGTCCTCGCGATCCTGGCAGTCGCGACGCCGATCCTCGCCGGGCGCGTCGTCGACGCCATCATCGCGGGAGCATCGGCGCGCCGGGTCGTGCTGCTGGCAAGCCTCATCGCTGCCATTGCGGTCGCCGAGGCCGGGATCGGGATCCTGAACCGCTGGCTGTCCGCGCGGATCGGCGAGGGGTTGATCCTCGACCTCCGCACCGCGGTGTTCGACCACGTGCAGCGTATGCCGATCGCCTTCTTCACCCGGACCCGGACCGGTGCGCTGGTCAGCCGGTTGAACAACGACGTGATCGGCGCCCAGCGCGCGTTCAGCGACACGCTCTCCGGCGTGGTCAGCAACGTGGTGATGCTGGCGCTCACGCTCGCGGTGATGGTGGAGATCTCGTGGCAAATCACCCTGCTGGCCTTACTGTTGCTCCCGCTGTTCGTGCTCCCGGCGCGGCGCATGGGCGTGCGGCTGGCGCAGTTCCGGCGTGAGGCGGCGAACCACAACGCGGCGATGCTGGAGCAGATGACGGAGCGCTTCTCCGCGCCCGGGGCCACGCTGGTGAAGCTGTACGGCCGGCCTGAGGAGGAATCGCGCGAGTTCGCGGCCCGCGCCCGCCGGGTGCGCGACATCGGCGTCCGGTCGGCGATGCTGCAGTGGGTCTTCATCACCGCGCTGACGCTGGTTTCGTCGCTGGCACTGGCGCTCGTGTACGGGCTTGGCGGCTTCTATGCGCTCCGCGGGCAGTTGGAAGCCGGGGCCGTGGTGTCGCTGGCCCTGCTGCTCACCCGGCTCTACGCGCCGCTCACCGCCCTGGCCGGGGCGCGCGTGGAGGTCATGGGGGCGCTGGTGAGCTTCGAGCGCGTCTTCGAGGTGCTGGACCTGGAGCCGCTCATCAAGGAGAAGCCGGATGCGCGCCGCGTGCCCGACGGCCCCGTCTCCGTCGAGTTCGACGACGTGCACTTCAGCTACCCATCGGCGGACAAGGTATCGCTCGCGTCGTTGGAGGACGTCGCCGAGCTCGACACGCGCGGCGGGATCGAGGTGCTCCACGGCGTGTCGTTCCGCGCCGAGCCGGGCCGGATGGTTGCCCTGGTTGGGTCATCCGGCGCGGGGAAGTCGACCATCGCGCAGTTGATCCCTCGGCTCTACGACGTCGACAGCGGCGCGGTGCGGTTGTCCGGGATCGACGTGCGCGATTTGTCGGCCGCGTCGATCCGCGAGACGGTGGGCATGGTGACCCAGGACGGTCACCTGTTCCACGACACGGTCCGGGGCAACCTGCGCCTCGCTCGCCCCGAGGCCACGGACGAGGAACTGTGGGACGCGCTGCGCCGGGCGCGGCTCGCGGATGTCGTCGCGTCCCTTCCCGACGGGCTGGACACGGTCGTCGGCGAGCGTGGCTACCGGCTGTCAGGCGGCGAGCGCCAGCGGCTGACCATCGCGCGGCTGCTGCTCGCCGACCCGCGGGTGGTGATCCTCGACGAAGCGACCGCGCACCTGGACTCCACTTCCGAAGCGGCGGTCTCCGAGGCGCTGACCGACGCGCTGGCCGGCCGCACGGTGGTGGTGATCGCCCACCGGCTGTCGACCGTGCGGGCCGCCGATCTGATCCTCGTCGTCGAGGGCGGCCGGATCGTGGAGCGTGGCCGCCACGACGAGTTGCTGGCGGCCGGCGGCCGGTACGCGGAGCTGTACCGCACGCAAATCGCCCCGCCGCCCACCGAGGCAGCGGCGTAGGCGGCGATCCTGACACGGCTGTGACCGCATACTCAATCGCCCTCAAACGCGAGATGGCGGAGTCCTTCCTCGCCGACGCGGTCGCGTGGCGGTTGGCTCGGGCCTGGGGGTGGGTGGCGCGACGGATCCCACGCCGTGGCCCGTGCCCGGGGCTAAAGCCGCCGGGCTCACAACGAAAGCCGGCTCAAGCCGGCTGGGGCAGACCAGGACTGACACCCAGGCGATACGGCGTGCAGCTACCGGCGCGTGCCCGGGGGTTATGAAGTTTGACGAATTAGTCGTGTCTACCCGCCAGCCGCCCACGGCTTCCCGTGTGTCATCCTTCGCTGCATGGCCGCTCCGATGCGAGATCCTTCGCTGCGCTGCCCGGCGCTCCCGCGCCGGCCGGCTCCGCTCAGGATGACAAGGACGAGACGACGGACCGGTACGTGTACCACAGTAATTCGTCAAACTTCATGAGCCCCCGGGCACATGCCTGCCACGTACACCCATCCAAGATTGGTCTTACGCCATAACCCCCGGGCACGTGCTCGGATGTGGACCACTGTGCCATCAGGGGCTGAGACCGACTGCCGCCTTGGTCCTGCACGAGGCCGATCCCCCGGCTCGGGCGGTGGGGCCGTGTGGCGGGAGTACAATGTCGACACCGTGGCGATTAACGGTGACGATAGGACGATGCTCAGGGAACCGGAGCCGGAGGGCGGACGGCGATGGAGAGTCGGCAATCTGGGGCCTACGACGTGATCGTGCTGGGGCTGGGCGCGATGGGGAGCGCCGCGGCGTACCATCTGGCGTCTCGCGGCGCGCGGGTGTTGGGGGTGGATGCGCATACGCCGCCGCACCCGTTCGGGTCGTCGCACGGAAAGACACGCATCTACCGGGAGGCGTACTACGAGGCGCCAGAGTACGTGCCGCTGGTGCGACGGGCGATGGCGCTGTGGCGGGAGCTGGAGGAGGCGTCGGGGCGGACGCTGCTCACCGTGACCGGTGGACTCTGTTTCGGCGCGCCTGACACGGAACTGGTGAGTGGGACGCTTGCCAGCGCGCGGGCGCACGGGGTGCCGCACGAGTACCTGGATGCAGCCGAGGTGAACCGGCGCTTCCCTGCTTACCGGCTGCGCGAGGGGCAGATGGCGGTCTACGAGCCGGGCGCCGGGCTGATGGACCCGGAGGCGTGCGTCGTGGCGCACCTCGATCTGGCACGCGGCCACGGTGCGGAGCTGCATTACGGCGAACCGGTGCGGCGCTGGGCGGCCGAGGGCGACGGCGTGCGGGTGGAGACGGAGCTTGGGACGTACCGCGCCGGGCGGCTGGTGGTCACGGCCGGGCCGTGGGCCGGGTCGCTCCTGTCGGACCTCGGGGTGCCGCTGGAGGTGTGGCGGATCGTCCACGCCCACTTCGAGCCGGACGACGAGGAGCGCTTCGGGCTCGGCCGGTGTCCCTGGGCGATGTGGGAGGTCCCCGAGGGCTTTTACGCCGCCTTCACCGCGTTGCCGGGGCACGGGGTCAAGTTCGGCCGGCATGATGTCGGCGAATCGACGACGCCGGAGACCATCCGCCGTGAGATCGACCCGGAGGAGGTCGCGGAGCTGCGCGAGCGGCTGAACGACTACCTGCCGGGCGCGGGCGGCGCGGTGATGCAGACGTTGACCTGCATGTACACGATGACGCCTGATCGGCACTGGGTGATCGATCGGCACCCGGAGCATCCCCAGGTGGTGTTCGCCTGCGGTTTCTCCGGCCACGGCTTCAAGGCCGCCAGCGTCGTCGGCGAAGTGCTGGCCGACCTGGCGCTTGAGGGCAGGACGGCGCACGATATCGCGCTGTTCTCTCATGCCCGGTTCGAGCGCGGGGTGGTCGCGGCGGGGTGAGGGACGCACGCTCTCACCCCGCGAACGGTCCCGGGTGGTGCCGGGACGAACACCGGTGATCCGTGCGGGCCGCCGTGTGGGCGACCCCGGGGGAAGGCCCGGAGTCGCCCGCACCGTTCACGTCTTCGCAGGGAGTGTCCGGTCGCGCGCGGCAGCCGCGTCCGGGTTGAGCGGCATCCCGGCGACCCAGACGCCGACCTGGATGAGCAGGCCGCCGATGAAGCGTCGGGCAGAGCCGGCCGGCTCCCGGCCGGTGGTAGCTGCGCGGAGCACGCGCGCATGCTCCGCGCGCTGAACCCGCTCCGCATGCCGGTCGCCCACCAGGCGACCTGCGGTCCAGGGGTCGAGGGGTATCATCCTGTGGCTCCCTCCGGGGTGAGGCGAGCGTCGGGTCGTCACTGTGTCCGGTTGCCCGGGAGGCGCCTGGCGCCGATCCGGGCGGTCGCTGTGCCGGTGCGCCGCGCTAGTCCGCCACCACGCCCGGGCTCGGTTCCTGGACCGGCGCGGCGAACATCAGTCGGTAACCGTCGGGATCGCTGACGGTGAAGGTCCGATGGCCCCACTCCTGGGTCGCGATCGGGTCCACGATCTGCGCGCCACGCTCGCGGACGCGCTCGTAATAGGCATCGATGTCTCCCTCGGGGTCGGTCAGGTACAGAATGACCCCGGCACCGAGGAGCGAGCGTGCCACTGGTGACAGCGCGTCGGTGGGCGCCAGCATGATGTCCGCACCGCGCCAGTTCAGCTCCGCATGAATAGTCCGCCCAGTCTCGTCAGGGAGGACGAAGTCCACCGTGAAGTCCAGGACGTCGCGGTAGAACCGGATCGTCGCGTCGACGTCCGGGACGTGGAGAATGGGCTGGATCGTTGCCATCGAGACCCCCTCTCGGATGCCATTCCGGCGGTGAGCCACCGCTGTCTGGTCGCAATGCGATCATCTGTTCTAAGTATACGTACACATGGGCGATTGTCACCTGTCCATGAGGACAGGATGAGAACGATTGTTCGTCCAGGGCGGCGAAAAGGGGTATCGGGCTAGGAGCGCTGCCAGAGTCGCTCGGCGAGCGCGCGTCGCCGGGGCGGGACGCCGGTGCGCTCCATCTCCTCGTCCCGTTTGAGCAGAGTGCGCTGCACGTAGCGCGTGCCGATCCAGCGCAGCGGCTCCGGTTCCCAGTTGGGCGAGCGGTGCCCCACGATCGGCAAGCGGCGCAGCGGAGAGTCGTCGTCGCAGATCAGCGCGGCGAGGATCCGCCCTGCCAGGTTGGAGGTTCCAACACCGAGACCGGTGTAGCCGCGGGCGGTGGCGATGCCGGTGGGGCGGTTGTAGTCGATCGTCGGCATCCGGTCGCGCGGCATCCCGATCGGCCCGCCCCAGTGGTGAGTGAAGCGCACGCCGCGCAGCATCGGGAACCACTCCAGCGTCATGCGCTCGAGGGCGGCGCGGGCCGGCTCGTAGACGTCGGCCTCGTCGCTGATACGCGAGCCGAAGCGGTAGGGGGAGCCGCGCTCCCCGAAGGCGATGCGGCCGTCGGCGGTGCGCTGCAGGTAGTCCACGCCCAGCCGCATCGACGCGATGGTTTCGCGTCTCGCCCAGCCGATCTCGGCCCACAGATCCTCGCTCAGCGGCTCGGTGATCGCGATCTGGGTGTACACCGGCAGCACCTGGCGGCGCAGACCGGGCAGCCGGGAGAGGTACGCCTCCCCGCACAGCACGACTACCTCGGCGCGAACATCGCCCCGTGTCGTGATCAATCGCGGCCGGCTGCCGGGCACGCCCGCCTGGCGTGGCTCGAAGGCGGTGACCCGCGTCTGCTCGTAGATGGTCGCGCCCATGCGCTCGACCACCCGCGCCAGCCCGCGCACCAGCTTGCCGGGGTGGATCGTGGCACAGTGCGGGTTGTAGTACGCCGCGCGGACATTGGTCACGCGGATCCGCTCCGCGGCCTGGCGCGCGTCGAGCCACACATAATCGTCGGCGATCCCGAGATCCTGCGCGGTGCGGAACGACGCCTCCAGTGAAGGGAGTTGGTGGTCGCCGCGGGCCAGGAGCAGCGTGCCGCTCTTGATGTAGTCGATCTCCAGCCCTTCGGCCTGCGCGACCCGCCCCACCTCGTCGACGGTGTCGCGCATCGCTCGCACCAGTGCCAGCGCCCCTTCGCGACCGTACCGCCGGGCGAGCTTGGTCACCGAGTACGGGAAGCTCGCGCTGCACCAGCCGCCGTTACGCCCGGAGGCGCCGTAGCCGGCGATCTCGGCCTCGATCAGCGCGACACGCAGCGACGGCTGCCGGCGGAGCAGGTAGTAGGCGGTCCAGAGCCCGCTGAACCCGGCGCCCAGGATGGCCACATCGACCTCAATCGAGCCGTCCAACGGCGGCCGCGGGGTGAGGTCGTCTCCCGCAGTCGCAAGCCAGAAGCTGTACCGCGCGTAGTTCCGGTCCACTCGCGCCTCGCTGTCTCCCCGAACACAGACGTAGCGTGTGGCCCTGCATGGTAACCGGGCCTTCGGCGCGCGTGCAAGAGGCGGGGATGGCGCCGCGCTCGTCGCGCAACATCGTTCGTACGCGGAAATCAGGACGCGGGTACCCAATAGTCCGTGACCTATCGCCCCTGTCGCGTGTGCGTGTCTGTGCCGATACTCCCCTCAGGGTATCTAGAGATGGAGCGAAGCAACGTGCGGGAGCAAGTCGCACACGCGTGCGTGCAGGTAGCAGGGGGCAACGGCGCCGCCCTGAACGGCGCGTGTAGGGCACATGTGTTGGCCACGTTCGTCCGCGGGCTCCTCGCCGGGGAGTCGTTGGAGTCCCTGTTGACTGGGGCGTTGCACGAGCTGGCCGCGGCGACGGAGAGTGATGCCGCGGCCGTCGTCGTCCACAGGTCGGAATGGGAGGAGCACCATGCCGACCCCCGCATCATCGCCGGGAATGGGCACGACGATCTGATTCCCCCGCCGTTACCCGCGGAGTGGGATGATCCGGCGATGCGGTGTGCCCGCTGGGTGGGTCCCGACTCCAGCGGCGCCGGGCGCTACCCATGGTGCTTGATGCTCCCGATCAGCGCCGGGGATGAGCTGCGCGGGGTGCTGTGCCTGTATCGCGCCATCGGCGAGCCGTTCACGGCGGATCAGGTTGTGGTGGCCGAGTCCTTCGCGGAGGATGCGGCGCTCGCGATCGAGCAGGAGCGCCTGCTGAAGGCCGCCGACCGCCAGCGCGCGATCCTGACGAGCGTGCATAGCCTGGCACAGCGGCTGAACAGCGCACCGACGCCGGAGGCGATCGCCGAGGTGGCGGTCGAGGCGATCGCCGCGGTGATTCGGCTGGGCGGTGCGATGCTCTATCTCTTCGATCGCTCCCGCCATTTGCTGACGCTGACGGCCAGCGTCGGCTTGCCGGAGGGCGTTGCGGAAGCGATCAAGCACATCTCGCTCGGCACGACGCCCTGCGGCACGGCAGCTCTCGAGCGGGATCTGGTGGTGGCGACCAATCTGGCAGCCGATCCGCGCTGGCCCCGTGCCGCCGAGCTGGCGGCGCAGTTCCCCATGCTCCACACCGTCTGGTCCGTCCCGCTCATCGGGGAGCAGGACGATTTGCTGGGAACCCTCGCGCTGTTCCACCCGGAGCCACGCACCCCCGGGGAGTTGGATACGGCGCTGCTGCGGCTCCTCGCGCATCAGGTGGCGGTTGCCCTCGAGCGGGCGCTTCTGGCCGACCGCACGCGCGATCTCTACCGGGCCTCGGTCGCGTCACTGGCGGCCGCTGTCGACGCGAAGGATCCGTACATCCGCAATCATTCCCGGCGCGTCGCCGCCTACAGCCGGCAGATCGCCCAGGCCATGGGACTCCCGCCGTCCGAGGTGGAGGTCATCGAGTTGGCCGGGTTGCTGCACGACGTGGGCAAGATCGGCATTCCGGATCGGGTCTTGCAGAAGCCGGGCAAGCTCGACGCCGACGAGTGGACGATGATCCGGCGGCACCCGGATCTGGGCGCGCGCATCCTGGCTGACAACCCGGCGCTCGCCCCCATCGTCCCGATCATCCGGCACCACCACGAGCGGTACGACGGACGCGGCTACCCGGACGGGCTCGCCGGGGATGAGATCCCCCTCGGCGCGGCGATCGTGGGCCTGGCCGATGCGTTCGAGACGATGCTGTCCAATCGCCCGTACCGCGTCGCGATGAGCTGGGAGGACGTCATCGCGGAGGTGCGGCGCTGCCGGGGGAGCCACTTCGCCCCACAAGTCGTGGATGCTCTGTTCGCCGCCCTGGAGGCGGGTATGCTCGAGCCGATCCGGGATGATCCGCCGCCGGCCGGCGCCCTGCCGATGCCACGGGCCGCAGGCGCCGAGGCCCGCGCCCTCGGGCTGCTCCAGCGCATCAGCGCCGAGGTCAGCGCGCTGCTGGATATCGACCGCTTCCTGCGCCGCCTGGTCTCCGTGTTGGAGTCCGAATTCCCCGACTCGGTCTGCGACATCTTGCTATGCAACCCGGATCAGGGCTACCTGATGCTCGTCACGCCTGACGGCGAGTACCCGCACCTGCCCGTCCTCTCCGGCACCTACATCCTCGAAGAGAATCGCGGCATTGCCGGGTGGGTGGCCCGCCATGGGGTCTCACAGAACGTCCCCGACACCAGTCAGGATTCGCGCTACGTCATGCGCGGTTCCCACCCGATGCGCTCGGAGCTGGCGGTGCCGCTCTTGATCGATGGGCGCTGCATCGGTGTCCTCAATCTGGAGAGCCCGCACGTCGCCGCCTTCTCGCTGACCGATCAGCACGTGCTGGAGATGATCGCCACCTATGTGGCGCAGGCCATGGAGGTGGCCCACCTCCACGATCAGCTCAAGCGTCAGGCCGACCTCGACCCGATGACCGGGCTGCTCAACTACCGCGCCTTCTACGAGCGGCTTGAGCAGGAGTTGGAGCGGGCACGGCAGACCGGCAGCCGGCTTGCCATCGCGATCCTGGATGCCGACGGGATGAAGGCGCTGAACGACGCGGCAGGGTATCAGCGGGGCAACGAGGCCATCCGCACCCTGGCCGGGATCCTGGCGGCCCACGTCCGGCCCGGCGACGCGGTGGCGCGCTTCGGCGGCGACGAGTTCGCGCTGATCGTCCCCGGGATCGCCCCCTGGGCGCTACAGTCCCGCCTGCAGGAGATCGACCAGGCGATCGCGGAAGCCGGCAAGTCCGAGATGCTCCCCACCGTCTCCTGGGGACTGGCGGCGTTCCCCCAGGATGGCACGTGCGCCAGCGAGCTGATTGCCCGCGCCGATGCGGCGATGCACCAAGCCAAGCGGTACCGGACGCACCACGTGGGATCCTGCTAGCAACGGCGCGGCCCCTGCCTGACTTGACATTCGATTGCGTCCCGGTTAGCCTACCAGCGACGTTCGCGTACGGCGAAGGGATGCCGCATGTCGCGTTCGGATGCACCACCCCCAACGCAGGCACCCCGCCGCCCGCTTCAGCCGCCGTTGTTCGAATTGGGTACCGACGGGCGGCTCCGTGGGCATGTCGCGCTCGTCCCTGACCTCACGCCGGAGTCCAGCCTGGAGATCGCGCGCTACTGGTACCGTCGCTACCTGGAGCAGTCCGGCCACCCGCGCAACACGGTCAACTCGTACAGCTACGACCTGGCGGTGTTCGAGATGCTGATCGGCTCGAAGCCGATCGGCGAGATTCGCCCGCGCGACATCGCGCTCTTCCTCGATGACAGCCAGACGCGCTCAACGCGGAAGCGCCGGCTCACATCCGTCTCGGGCCTCTTCAAGTTCCTCATCGACAAGGCGCAGGTGCTGGAGCACGACCCGACGGAGTCGTTTTACCCGGAGCACATTCCACTGAAGACGCCGCGACCCCTCTTCCGAGAGGAGCAGGAGCGGATCCTCGCGGCCGCGGAGGCCGATGGGCCCCGCGCGCACGCGGCCGTCTGGTTGATGCTGTGCCTCGGGCTCTCACGCGGCGAGGTGCTGCAGTTGCGCGCCGACCATGTCGATCTCTCCGACCCCGAGCAGCCGGTTGTCTACGTGTTCTACGAGAACCCCCGCCACCGGGGGCGCGAGCGCAAGCTGGCCGCTGGCGCTCCCTTTACGGCGATCTACCGCCGGCTCGTCGAAGAGCACGGGCCGCTGGACTACCTGATCCCGATCCTGCCGCAGTCGCTCAACAAGCTGGTGGAGCGAGTCGCGCAGGCGGCCGGGATTCAGCGGCACGTGACACCGCAGACACTTCGCGACACCTTCGCGGTCAACCGTGCTCGGGAGGGGGCCGACGAGGCGGAACTGCTGCGCCTGCTCGGCCTGGCCGACGACTCCCGCAACCGCATGAGCGTCCGTCGCTACATCAAGCTCGCCGAGCCGCCACTTCTCGCCGAGCAAGCTGCCCCCCGCAGCGCCTGAGGGCGCTGGTGGGCGATTTCACCTCACGCAGCCCTTGTCACGATGCTCGCCGCACAGCGGCGGGCGGCTCCGCTCAGAATGACCGCAACGCAGGCGCTCGCCCGCCGTGGGATCACAGCCGAGGGCGGAGCGAGATGTGGGTGAGGATGTCGTCGAGTACCTGCGCCGACGGGCGGTTGGTGTCGAGCGTGAGCTGCGGAACGTTTTCCAGCGGGGCGAGTACGTCGCCGTACCGCCGGCGCTGCTCCTGGTAGACCGCCCAGTCGGCCTCGCTCGGGTCGGCCATCAGGCCACTGCGCCGCGCGAGGCGCTCCTCCACCACGGCGGGCGGCGCCTGGCATTCGATGAGGAGCAGGTCGACGCCCAGCTCCGCGGCCATGTCGCGGGCTGCCTCCCGCCAGGTCGGGTCGAGGAAGGTCGCGTCCAGCACTGCGGATCGTCGGGCCGTCAGCGCGGTGCGTGCCCGGTCCAGCAGTTCCTGGTACGTGCGCGCGGTCAAATTCGGCTCGTAGATGCCCGTCCCGTACGGCACGGGCTCGTGGCTCTGCACGGGCCGTCCGGCGATCTCCTTGCGCACCACATCGGACGACGACAGCGATGCCCCGAGCGCCCGCGCCAGCCGGTAGGCGATAACGCTCTTGCCTGTGCCGGACAACCCACCCACGAGGAACAATGTCGGGCGCTCCGGCTCCACCAGGTAGGAGGTCGCCAGGTCGATGTAGCGCTCCGCCTCCGACTTGACGGCGACGTACTCGGGCAGCTCCGGCGCGATCTCGTCCAGCCGGAAGCAGGCCACCTTGTTGCGCACGTGCGCCCGGTACACAGAGAAGAAGTGCACCAGGAGCGGCAGGTCGTCATCCTCCAGCCGCTCGGCAAGCATGGTCACCAGCGACCGGGATAGGTCGGGGCGCCCGTGGTAGTCCAGGTCCATCGCAAGGAAGGCGATGTCCACGGCGATATCTCCGCAGCGCAGGCGGGGGTTGAACTCGACGCAGTCGATGATCTGCAGCTCCTCCGGGCGCAGCCCCTGGACACAGATATGCGCCAGGTGAAGGTCGCCGTGCCCCTCGCGGATGCGGCCCGCGGCGATGCGCTCCCGGAACAGCTCCTCGTGCTCCGCGAAGAAGCGCGCAGACATCTCGTCGATGAGCCGGTGCTGCACCGGCGCGATGATGGTGCCGACGTAGGGCTGGGTCTGTTCCACGTTCTCCCGGATGCTGAAGTGCGCCGCCTCGGCCGTGCCCCACTCGTCCACGCCGGGCCCGGTCGCCGCTTCGCGATAAAACGCGGCGAGTCGATCGGCCAGGGCCGGGAAGACCCGCTCGTCTACCGTGCCCGAGGTGATGAGGTAGTTCAGCATCTGGTTGTCCGGGAGCCGGTTCATCTTGACCGCGTACTCGACCTCTGGCCCGTCCCCGAAGAGCTGGAGCCGCCCACCGACCTCCACGACCGGGACGACGTCCAGGTACACGCCCTGGCTGAGGCGTCGGTTCAGGCGGATCTCTTCGTGGCAGAAGTGGCGACGCCGCTCCAGCGTGCTGAAGTCGAGGAAGCCGAAGTTGACCGGCTTTTTGATCTTGTAGACGAGGTCGTCCGCGAGGAACACGATAGAGGCGTGTGTCTCCTCGATCGCGATCTCCGTGACCGGGTGCGGGTAGGCTTCGGTCCGGCTCAGATCGGCGATGATCCGGGCCATGTGCTCGCGGGCGGCTGCTTCCTGGTCTACCATCGCCCCTCCTCAGCGGCAGACGTGGACACCGGCGACCCTCCGGCTCGCCAAGAGCGTACGGTCCCGGGCGCCATCTGGCAAGGAGTGCAACGTGTGGGCGAAGGGGTGGAGGGAACGGTTCCCCCTCACCCCCCGGCCCCCTCTCCCCACGAGGGGAGAGGGGGAGGGAGCTCCTGGAGCGAGTGAGCCGCGGAGGGTCAGGGTCCGTGGACGGACCTAAACCCGTGAGAAGTCGGGGTTCGGGCCGAGCGCGCGGACGAAGGCGGCGATGAGGCGCACGGTGGCGTCCAGGTCGTCCAGGCTGATCAGCTCATTGGGCGAGTGCATGTAGCGGTTTGGAACGGAGACGACACCGGTCGGGATGCCGGCGCGGGTCGGCGCGAACGCGTCGGCGTCGGTAAACGTGTTGCGCGGTTGCGCCTCGACCGCGAAGGAGATCCCCTCAGCCTGCGCCGCGGCGACGAGGCGCTCGTAGACGAGTGGGTGGATCGCGGACCCGCGCCCCAGCACCGGCCCGCCGCCGATCTTGACGTCCCCGCCGCCGCGCTTGTCGGAGTCGGGGTGATCGGTGGCGTGGGTCACGTCGATGACGATCGCCACGGTCGGATCGAGCGCGAAGGCGCTGGTGTGGGCACCGAGGAAGGTGATTTCTTCCTGCGTCGTGGCGACGGCGTAGATGTCGGCCGGCGGCCGATCATTGGCGAGGGCGCGGAGGGTCTCCAGCGCCACCCAGGCGCCCATGCGGTTGTCGATCCCCCGTCCGACGAGGCGGTTGTTCGCCAGTTCCAGCGGCGGCTGCTCGATGACGACCGGGTCGCCGGGCTGGACGCGCTCGCGCGCCTCGGCGCCGTTGCGCGCGCCGATGTCGATCCAGAGGTCCTTGATCTTGCTCGCCTTGTCCCGCTCGTCCGGGGTCAGGAGGTGCGCCGGGCGCCGGCCGATGACGCCGGGCACCGGGCCGCCCCGGCCCATGACGCGCACGCGCTGACCGGTCAGGATCTGGTCATCCCACCCGCCGATCGGCCGGAACCAGAGATAGCCGTCGTCGTCGATGTGGGTGATCATCAGGCCGATCTCGTCGATGTGGCCCTCGATGGCGACGACCGGCCCCTCGCCGCGCAGGCGGGCAAAGCTGTTGCCGTTGACGTCGACCCGCACCTCGTCGGCGAAGGTCTCGGCCTCGGCACGCCAGCGGCGCGCAGCCGGCTCCTCGAAACCGGACGGGCTGGCCGTGTTCAGGAGATCCAGGAGAAACCGCTTGCTCTGCTCGTTCAAGACCTGATCCTTCCTCCGCAATATCGATCCGTTGCGCTCGGTGCTGTTGTCACCGCTCGATTGCACACTAAGCGGAGCCGCTTGCCGCTCCGGCACCGTGGCCGGTCGCTCAGTTTACCTGACAGTGCGCCGGCTCCCCGTTGAGCACGTTGGCGACGTTGGTCAGGGCGAGATAGAAGGCACGCTCGGACGCGTCGTGCGTCGAGCCGCCGATGTGCGGCGTCAGGATGACGTTGTCGAACTCGACGTATGGGTTGTTCGGGTGTGGCTCAACCTCGAACACGTCGAGCCCGGCACCGGCGATGCGCCCGGCGCGGAGCGCGTCGACCAACGCCGACTCCTTCACCACCGGCCCGCGCGCGGTGTTGATCAGGTAGGCAGTCGGCTTCATGAGCGCCAGCGCCCGCTCGTCGATCAGATGGCGGGTCTGCGGGGTCAGGGGAACGTGGAGGGAGACGAAGTCCGACTCGCGCAGCAGGCGCTCCAGGGGAACGTAGCTGATCCCGTGCTCGTTGGCGAAGGTCATGTCCCAGACGATGTCGGTGGCGAGCACGCGCATCCCGAAGGCGCGGCCGAGCAGTGCGGTGCTTCGGCCGACCCGGCCGAGTCCGACGATGCCGAGGGTCTTGTCCCACAACTCCGGACCGAAGGGGACGGGGCCCCAGCCACCGTTGCGGATCTGGCGGTCGAGCGTGTAGATGCTGCGCGCGAGGCCGATCATCATGCCGAAGGCCAGCTCGGCGACGGAGTGGTTGTTACAGCCGTGGCAGTTGCAGACCGCGATGCCGCGGCGGGTCGCCTCGTCGAGGTCGATGTGGTCGAAGCCGACACCGGCCGCGCTGATGACCTTGAGCCGATTGGCGTGGGACAGGACGCGCGCGGTAATCGGCTCCAGTCCGGTGATGAGCCCGTCGATATCCTGGACCAGCTCGCAGAGGTGATCTTCCGTGATCGGGTAGATCACCTCGCGCTCAACCAGGCGGCAGCCGCGTTGTTCGAGGAACTCGGCGGCGACGTCGGCGCGACCGCGGAACTTGCTCGTCAGGATCAGCACATCCTTGCCCATCCTGTCGTCCCTCCAGATGAATGCGAACCCGTGAGCGGGATTGTAACGCGGGTGTGCCGATTGCGCGCGCAGGTCGGCGTTTTCCGCGCATTGACACCGATTCGGCCGCGTGTTAACGTTGCGGTGAGCGGCCGTTCGGGCCGCTTCCATGCAATTCATGCCCGCGGCAGCGGGCGGAGGCGCACAGCGTGGTACTCATTTTCAATATCCTGATGACCTTCCTGACGGTCATGCAGTTCGCCATCATCGCGCGAGCGCTGCTGTCCTGGTTCGATCGCGGGATGCGCAGCCCGGTCGCGCAGATTCTGGTGCAGATCACCGAGCCGATCATGGCGCCGATCCGCCGGGTGTTGCCGACGGCCGGCTTCATCGACTTTTCGCCGATTGTGGCGATCCTGTTGATCTGGGTCCTGCGGCAGATGCTCGTGGTGGCGGTGGCCGGGTAGGATTGCAGACAACGACCAGACGAAACCGGCGAGCGGCGGGGAACTCCCCGCCGCTCTTGTGTTGTCCAAATCAAGCGTGCGATGCCGCACGACCGGCGGTTACGGAGTGTCGGTATAGGGGTCGAGTGGGGCCGGGACGGGCTGTCGCGGTGCCGGGCCGCGGGACAGCAGGAAGACTTCCAGCAGCATCAGGATGAGCGCGAGCAGGGCGGCATTGACCGCGGTCAAGACATCCAGCAGCGAGAGGAGCAGGCAGCCGACGATGAACATGGCGACCAGATACCCCTCGCGCCGGGCGCGGACGAAGTCGTAGCGCTGGCTGCGACGCGTGAGCAGGCGCAGACCGACGGCGTAGGAGACGAGCGTGAAGATGGTGGCCAGCGACATCGTCAGTGGGACGAGAAACAGGAGCAGGACCGCCCGCGACGGCCGCTCGCCTGGGTGGACGAAGGTCACGACGTAGGCAAGGGTGGACCAGCCGACGATTGCCTCCAGCTCGTAGAGCGGGATACGGAGCAGGCGCCCGATGGGGAGGAAGGTGAGGGTCGGGGCCAGGACAAAGGCGCCGTAGGCCAGGAGGCGCCGCCCGGCCCAGAAGTCGCGCTCGGCGCCGACATCGGCCACGACGATGCAGTAGTAGACAGCCCCCCAGGCGGCGATCGCCGCCGCGATCAGGAGGAGGGCGGGGATCACACGGGTGAAGAACCGCACCGTGCCATCTCCGTCGATCCGGTCGTGAGACGCGGGTCCAACCCACCAAGCCGCGGCCAGTGTACCAGCGATCTCTCCGGGCGGGCCAGCGGTCTGTACCGCGTGCACTATAATTCCAGACAGGCCGAAGTGGCCTGCCTGGATGGAACCCGATGAGCCCCGCCGAGGCGGGTTGCGGGCGCCGTCCGGTCGTCGGCAGCGGCACCGTGGATCGCGTTCGCATTGTGGTCATTCATGGAGGGGCGATGCCGCTGGAACTCTACCTGAACGACGTCGTTCGCCTACGCAAACCGCACCCGTGCGGGTCGAGCGAGTGGACCGTGGTGCGCCTCGGCGCCGATATCGGCCTGCGCTGCCACGGGTGCGGTCACCGGGTTCTCCTGCCCCGCCGCACGCTTGAGAAGCGCCTGAAGACCTTCGTCAGCCGCGGGCCGGACTACCCCGGCGACACCGAACAAGGCTAGTTCGGGGTATGCACGAGCCGGCGGTGGCGGACCACACTCGGCCGCGCGGCCGGCTGCTCGACGTCCTGCGCAATCGGCCCTTCCTCCGGCTCTGGCTCGTCCAGGCGCTCTCCCAAACCGGCCAGAACATGGTGAATTTCGCCGTGCTGATCCTGGTCGCCGGCATCGTGCAGCAGCACCAGATCAGCCAGGCGAACACGGCCGTCGGCATCGCCGTACTCAGTTTCAGCGTGCCCGCCATCATCTTCGCGCCGATCGCCGGCGTGGTGGTGGAGCGCGCGCGGAAGCGCACCGTCCTGATCGTCACGAACGCGCTGCGCGGGCTGGCGGTCGTCGGCTTCGTCCTGATAGGCGACGACTGGCGCGCGTTGCTCGCGCTCTCGACGGTCTACGCCATCACCTTCGTCTCCGGCACGGTCGGTCAGTTCTTCGGCCCGGCGCTGGGGGCGGCAATCCCGGAGGTCGTGCCCGCCAAAGACACGGTGCATGCCAACGCCCTCTTCAACCTGACCTTCACCGCCTCGCAGCTCGCCGGGTTCGCCGCGCTCGGCCCCCTGCTGATCAGGCTCTTCGGGCTGGATCAGGTGTTGGTCGGGATCATCGGCATCTTCGCCATCTGTGCGGTGCTGAGCTTCACTATCCCGAACACGCCGTCCGCGGCGCGGCGGTCATCGGGGGAGTCCCCCTTCGGGCGGATGGTGCACGACGTGCAGGAGGGGGTCTTGGTCATCGTGCAGACGCCCGTCCTGCTCAAGGCGATCGGCTACCTGTCGCTGGCGACCGCCTCGTACCTGATGGTGGCGGTGCTGGGGCCGGAGTTCATCACCGGTGTGCTGGGGCTGCCGCAGCAGGACTTTGCCTTCATCATCGCGCCCGCCGGGCTGGGCGTACTCGTCGGCGTGCTGGCGGTCGGCCGCCTCGCCGGCCGGCTGGGACCGGAGCGGACGATCGACTGGGGCGTGACGGTCGCCGGCGTGCTCCTGGTGCTCCTGGGGCTGCTGGCATCGATCGATCGGGTCTTCCGGCCGGGCGCGACCTCAGTGGCGCTGGCTACCATCGTGGTGGCGGGCGCGCTGGCCGCGTTCCTCGGGGTGGCGAATGCCTTCATCCTGGCGCCGAGCCAGGCGCTCCTGCAATCCGCCTCGCCACCGCACGTGCGGGCCCGGGTCTACGGGGCCTTCTTCACCGTGTCGAACGCCGTGGCGTTCATCCCCATCATCTTCGCTGGCGCGCTTGCCGACCTCTTCGGGGTCGCCAAAGTCCTCGTCGCCATCGGCGCGATCCTGGCCGTGGCGGGCCTGGTGCAGCTCGTTCGTCTGCCGAAGAGTGGGCGGCGTTAGAGCGGCCCTCACCCCCGGCCCCTCTCCCAACCTTGGGAGAGGGGAGAAGGAACGAACCACGCTTCACAGAGCAGACCGCTGGTATCCCGAACCGCATCCCCCCTCTCCCAAAGTTGGGAGAGGGGGTTAGGGGGTGAGGGCCTTCGCTCACCACCCCGTATCACGCACGTCTCGGAAGTACGGGCTGCGGTCGGGGTAAAACTCGGGGAAGCGGGATTTCAGCGTCTCGATGAGGCCGATGATGTGGCGCAGGGCGTCGCGATCGCCCGCGCGCTCGGCCTCGTGGATCTCGGCCTGGAGCTGGGCCATGCGGAAGTCGAAGCGCTCGCGGCGCAGGCGGCGGATCACCTCATCGAACTCGATGCGGATCTGCCCCGGGTAGACCGGCGGGCGGTCGGCCATCAGCCCACGCAGGGCCTCGACGTGCTCCCGCAACTCCTCCGGTGGGTCGGCGATGATGGCCGCGGCTTGCTCCGGGGTGATCCCGGTCAGCAGGTGCAGCAGCGCGCGGTGGCGGGTGTCGAGCAGGTCCTCTTCGGGCACTTGCGGGATCAGCGGCGCGACGATCTCCGGGTAGGTCACCACAAGCGCCATCAGGTGCTCCTCCGGCGAGGCGATCGGCCGGCGGGGCCGGTAGGCGTCCTCGCGGCGGATACGGCGGGAGGGCGCGGGACGGGCGCGCAGGATCACGTGCTCCGGGAGGCCGAGTCGGCGGGACACCTCGGCCACGTAGTGCGCCCGGACCACCTCGTCGCCGATCTCGCGCAGCACTGGTCCGATCCGGTCGACCAGCTCCGACTTCTCGCGCGGATCGGCCGGCGGGGTATCGCCGATGACGGCGTCGATGTAGAAGTCCAGCAGCGGCTTTGCCCCTGCCACCGCCGTGCGCCAGGCGTCGGGGTCGCGCCGGATCAGGTCGTCGGGATCCTGGCCCTCCGGCAGGGGTGCGATGCGGATGTCGGCCTTCAGTGTGCGTTCGAAGCGCACGAGGCCGCGGGCATCGAGCACCGGCCGGTCGGCCTCCCCGAGGGACTCGCGCAGGACGTCGAGCCCGCGCAGCGTGGCCATCTGCCCGGCGGCGTCGGCGTCGAGGGCGAGGATGATGCGATCGACCCCGCGGCGGATCAGCTTGACCTGCTCCTCGGTCAGCGCAGTGCCCATCGAGGCGACGACGTTCTCGAAGCCGTGCTGGTGCGCGGCGATGGCATCCATGTAGCCCTCGACGACGACGACCTCGTGAGTCCGCCGGATAGCGTCCTGGGCCAGGTCGAGGGCATAGAGGATCGTGCCCTTGTCGAAGATCGCGGTCTGCGCCGTGTTCAGGTACTTCGGCTGGGCATCCCCGAGCGCCCGGCCGCCGAAGCCGACGACGCGGCCCTCGCGGTCGCGGATGGGGAACATCAGCCGGTTGCGGAAGCGGTCGTAGGCGCCGCCGTCGTCGCGCTGGGTGGCGAGGCCGGCGGCGACGACTTCCTCCTGTGTCGCGCCTCGCTTCAGCATCCAGGTGAGCAGCGCGTCCCAGCGGTCGGGGGCGAAGCCGAGCTGGAAGCGCTCGGCGGTGGCGCGATCGACCCCGCGCCGCTCCAGCAGTTCCCGCCCGGGCGCGCCGTGTGGGCTGTTCCAGAGGACCCAGGCGTAGAAGGACGCGGCGCGCGCGTTCAGCTCATAGAGCCGCGCGTGGCGCTCGACCACCTCCGGGGGCGGCGGCGCCGTCTCTTCCAGCGTGACGCCCGCGCGCTGGGCGAGCGTGCGCAGCGCCTCGCGGAAGTCCACGCGCTCGAACTGCATCACGAAGTTGAAGACGTCGCCGCCGACGCCGCAGCCGAAGCAATGGAAAGTCTGCGTCTCGGGGAAGACGATGAACGAGGGCGTCTTCTCCTGGTGGAAGGGGCAGAGCCCCTTGAAGTTGCGACCGGCTTTGCGGAGCGCGACGTGCTGGCCGATCACCTCGACGATGTCGGTCCGCTCGCGCACCTGATCGACGGCGTCTCCGTGCATCGCCTGCCTCACCCTGCCCAGAACCGGGGCACGTACAACTCTTCGAACAGTCGCAGCGCGTAGCGGTCGGTCATGCTGGCGACATAATCCGCCGCGACCCGCTCCACCCCGTCGTCGGCCAGCGCGCGGGCGAACTCGGCCGGCACCTGCTCCGGGTGGGCGACGTAGTGCTGGTAAAGCCACTGGACCATGCGCTGCGCCTTCTTGGTCGCTTCGGACTCGTTGATGGGCGCGTACACGCGGGCGAAGAGGAAATCGCGTAGCGCATCGGCCGCCTTGCGCACCGGCTCGGAGAGGTGGATCACCTGGCCGTCCGGGCTGCCTGCGTCGAGGTAGGAGGCGGAGGTGGCGATCACGTCGCGCACCAGGGTGTCGATGCGCTCGGCATGGCGGCGGCCGAGGACGTCCAGCGCGATCTCCGGCACCTCATCCAGGGTGACGACGCCCGCGCGAAGGGCGTCGTCGAGGTCGTGGTTGATGTAGGCGATGCCGTCGCTGATCTTGACCACCTGCGCCTCGGGGGTAGCTGGGCGCCCGGCGAGGTGGCCGGTGATGTCACCCTCGGGCTTGGAGTGGCGCAGGATGCCGTCGCGCACGGCCTCGGTCAGGTTCAGGCCCTGGCCGTCCTTCTCGATCCGGTCGACCACTCGCAGGCTCTGCTCGTTGTGGCGGAAGCCCGGGAAGACCTCGGCGAGGGCGCGCTCGCCCGCGTGGCCGAACGGCGTGTGCCCAAGGTCGTGGGCCAGCCCGATGGCTTCAACCAGATCCTCGTTGAGCCGTAGCGCCCGGGCGATCGTCCGCGCCACCTGCGTGACCTCCAGGGTGTGCGTGAGGCGCGTGCGGAAGTGGTCGCCGTCGGGCGCGATGAAGACCTGCGTCTTGTGCTTCAGGCGGCGGAACGCCTTGGAGTGGATGACGCGGTCGCGGTCGCGCTGAAACGCGGTGCGGATCGGGCAGGGCGGTTCGGGCACAGGGCGGGCCGCCCCGGCGCTGCGCGTCGCCGCCGGGTGGAGTTCGGCGTCCTCACGCTGCTCCTGGTAGATGCGAATGCCGTGCGTGTCCATGTCGGCGGTGCCCTTCTCGCGGCCGGGCGCTCCGGCGCGCTACGAACATTCTACCTTGTCGATGTACAAACTCAATGAACGTACGTGCCGGGAGCGCCGTCAACCTGCCGGCGTTCGTCACTACATAGCGTACCTGGATGTCTGGGGCCCCCCGCTGGGCGCCGGTCAGGTGCCCGGGAGCAGGTACCGTGTCAGCGTCCACGCGGCTCATGCTCCCTGACTGCTTGGCACCGCGGGGTACAATTAGAGCATGACAGGGACGGAGCTCCAGGAGCGTCTCGCGGCACTGGCCCCCGCACCGGGGGTCTATCTCATGAAGAACGCACGCGGTGAGGTCATTTACGTCGGGAAGGCGGCCTCGCTGCGCTCGCGCGTGCGCTCCTACTTCGGCTCCCGGCGGGGGATGGACGGCAAGACCCGCGAGTTGGTTGAGCACATCGCCGACTTCGAGGTCATCCGGACCGACACCCCGACCGAGGCGCTGATCCTCGAGAACGAGCTGATCAAGCGCTATCAGCCGAAGTACAACGTGATGCTGCGGGACGACAAGACGTACCCGTACATCCGCATCACCAACGAGCCCTTCCCGCGCGTCATCAGCACCCGGCGGCTGGTGAACGACGGCAGCCGCTACTTCGGCCCGTACACCAGCGCGTCGTCGGTGCACCGCACGCTCGACCTGCTGAAGCGGCTCTTCCCGTACCGGCCGTGCGACATCGAGATCACCGGCAACGCGCCACGTCCGTGTCTCTACTACCACATCGGCCGCTGCGTCGGGCCGTGCATCGGCGCGGTCGATCAGGCGCAGTACGCGCAGGTCATCGACAAGGTGGTCCTCTTCCTGGAGGGCCGGGCTGAGGAGCTGCTGCCGAGCATGGAGGCCGAGATGGAGGCCGCCGCCGAGGCGCTCGACTTCGAGCGCGCGGCGCGGATCCGTGACGACATCCGGGCCATCAAGCACGTCTTGGAGCAGCAGAAGATCGTCTCGGGCACGGCTCGCAACTTCGACGTGCTGGCCGTGGCACAGGGGCCGGGTGGCGACGCGGCGGTGCAGGTGGCGACGATCCGCAACGGCAAGATGCTGGGATCCGAGTACTTCATGCTGCGCGGGGCGCGGATCGACGACTCGCCGAGCCAGTTGCTCTCGTCCTTCGTGACCCAGTTCTACCAGGATGCGGCGATGGTCCCGCCTGAGCTGGTCTTGCAGCACCCGCTGGAGGACGAGGCGCTGGTGCGGGAGTGGCTCCGCGAGCGGCGCGGGGGCGCGGTGAAGCTGACCGTGCCGAAGCGCGGTGAGCGCCGCCAGCTCGTGGAGATGGTCGCCAAGAGCGCCCAGGAGAACCTGGAGCAGGATCGGGTACGCTGGCTCAACGACGAGCAGCGGATGACGGCCGCGATGACGGAACTGGCCGACGCGCTGGGTCTGGAGAAGATGCCCCGGCGTATCGAGTGCTTCGACATCTCGACCCTGCAGGGCACTAACTCGGTGGCGAGCATGGTCGTGTTCGAGGACGGCAAGCCGAAGAAGAGCGACTACCGCCGCTTCAGCATCAAGGGCGTCGCCGGGCAGAACGACTTCGCCATGATGCAGGAGGTCATCCGGCGCCGCTTCAAGCGCGCGGCCCGTGAGGACGTGACCGAGGAGTGGCGGACATTGCCGGACCTGGTCATCGTCGACGGGGGCAAGGGGCAGCTCAACGCCGCGCTGGAGGTGCTGCGCGAGCTGGATGTCACGGTGCCGATCGTCGGCCTGGCCAAGGAGAATGAGGAACTCTTCCTGCCGGGCCGGCGGGATCCGATCGTCCTGCCGCGCGACGCGCAGGCGCTCTTCCTGGTGCAGCGGGTGCGGGATGAGGCGCACCGCTTCGCCGTGACCTTCCACCGGAAACGCCGCACCAAGAGCACCTTCCGCTCGGCGCTGGACGGCCTGAAGGGGGTCGGCCCGGCGCGGCGCAAGGCCCTGCTGAAGACCTTCGGCTCCGTAGCACGTATCCGCCAGGCCAGCGTCGAGGAGTTGGCGGCGGTCCCCGGCATTGGTCCCAGACTGGCCGAGCAGATCAAGGAGGAGTTGGGCGCGTGACCGAGCGGTCACGAGCACGGCTCGTCCCTGGCGACGACCCCGGCGCGCCTGCTGCCGCGGCGGAGGTGCTCGCGCGCGGCGGGCTGATCGTCTTTCCCACCGACACGGTGTACGGTGTGGCCGCCGCGGTGGACCACCCCGAGGCCGTCGCGCGTCTCTACCACGTTAAGGGGCGGCCGCTCGACCGCCCGATCCCGGTGCTGGTGTCCGACCTGGATCAGGTGCCGCGCTTGACCGGTGAGGTGGACCCGCTGGTGCTGGCGCTGCTCCAGCGCTTCTGGCCGGGCGCGCTGACCCTCGCGGTACCCGCCGCGCCGTGGCTCCCGCGCGAGATCGTGCGCGACACCGGCCGTGTCGGGCTGCGCATGCCCGATCACCCGCTGGCGCTGGCGATCATCGCCGCAGCCGGAGGGGCGCTGGCGACGACCAGCGCCAACCGCTCTGGCGAGCCCGAGGCACGCACCGCGGCGGAAGCGGTTGCCGCCCTAGGCGACCGGGTCGACCTGATCATCGACGGCGGCCCGGCCCCCGGCGGGGTGCCGTCGACCGTCCTGGTGGTCGACGGGCGCCGGCTCACGGTGGCGCGACACGGCGCGCTCGATCCCGAAGATATCGTCAGAGCGTTCCCCGAGTTCACGCTTACGTAGTTGGTGGCAGGGGTGCCGGTATCGTGGCCGTTCCCCTCACCCCCTGCCCCCCTATCCCACAAGGGGAGAGGGGGGATGAAACGTGACGGATGACCTTCGCCCCTCTCCCAAAGTTGGGAGAGGGGTTGGGGGTGAGGGCCGTCTACGGGGCGGGGGCGGTGATGGGGGGTGCGGTGCCGATGTCGGTTACTTCGACGTGGGCGGTGGCCGGCTGTGTGTCCGTGGCTGGCGTGGCGCCGGTTGGCGTCAAGGTAAGGTCGAGCCTTAGGAGGTACTGCCCCTCCGTCGCCACCCACATCGTGGAGGCGACCGTGGCGGTGTCGCTGGTCGTGAGGAGGGCTCGCGATGCGCCGCTCACGTCGTAGGTGGCCTCCTCGACCGTTGCCGGGGTGCCGTCGACGGTCTCCGTTCCCGTGATCGTGTAGTCCGCATCATCCCCGGAGAGCGTGCGGAGGAAGCGGGTGTCGAGGTCGAGCAGCGGGAGGAACCGACCGACGATCGGCGTGTCCGATGTGGCGGCGATCGGCCCGGCCCCGACGTCGGTCACCGCCTGACCGTCGACGCGCCACAGTTCGACGAGCCGGTTGCCGTCCGCGTCGAAGACGCGGACGTGCCGGTCATCCCCGGAACGGCGCAGGGTGATCCGGAACGTTTCGCCAGCGCCGGGGAGAAGCGTCTCGGCCCCGGTAAACCCTGCGGCATCGAGCTGCATGACGTACGAGTCCTGTGCCTCCAGGTTGTCCAGTGCCTCAGCCAGGGCCACGGGTTTGGTCAGGGCTGCCGGGCTGGCACCTGGTGAGGCGGTTGGGCTGACACTCGGTGAGGCGGACGGAGTGCTGCGCGGTGTGGCGGGAAACACGACCGGCGGGGATCCCTGTGGCCAACCTTCGGCGGTGGGGATCGGTGTGGTGATGGTCCGCGGCGGGAGGGACTCCGACGTCGGCGTGTTGGTGTCGCCTCCGCCCGTGCGGCAGGCGATGAGGAGTACCGCTAGGCTGACGGCCAGGCTCGCAATGATTCGCCGAGACGGTCGTCCCATCGGGGCCGTGCCTCCAGGGCTTGCTGCGCAGCCGGTACGGGCAGGCAAGCACGCAATCGCGGCACCAGGCCGCGCACCTACTGGGGATGCATATCTTGTGCCAGTTGGCTTTGCTGGAGACGGCAGCGCGGGCGAAGGTGCCCGCGCTGCCCAGGAGTCGAGGCTAGGCCCCTTCGGGGCCGCGGGCCGTCCAGGAGAACGAGCCGAGCAGGACGCCTGCAACGCAGCCGACGATGGCGCCGACCACGGCCACGGTGGCCGGAGCGAATCCCGGTGCCACGACCGGCGCGGTGATCAGGCCGACGATCGCACCGATGATGAGACCCGGGACGACCGCGAGCGCGATCATCCGCTGGACGTGGGACAGGGCTGCCGGTTCGGTCGCATCGCGCACCTGATCGCCCTCGCTCATCAGCCCCTCTGCCACGGTCACTTCACCGAGGGTGATCCCGTATGCCGCGTGGAGGATGAGGTTGCCGAGGATCGGGAGCGGTCCCGCGTTGAGTGCGACCCCGAGAATCCCGCCGCCGACCAGGGGGAGGAAGACGAGCAGCGAGAAGAGCCACGGGACGATCGCGAAGATCAGCCCGCGCCGCCAGCCTGGCCCGTGCAGGCGCGGCTCGACCAGGCCCGTGTAGACGACGGCCCAGACGATGCCGGCCACGAAGTGGAGCCCGATGGCGGCGGGCAGGTTGGATTGGGTGGCGCGGGTGAACGGATTGTGGATCAGCGCTTCAAACCAGGTGGCCAGGGATCCGGCGTCCGGGTCTGAGGAGGCGAACACCGCGGCGATGCCGTACCCGAAGAGGAATGTCACGGTCATGACGGCGGTCGCCACGAAGCCCGAGAGGATGCCGACGGCGAGCCAGTCCTGCACCCGGCCCTCGGCATCACGCTGCGGCTGACGCCGTGGGCGGTGTGGGTGCGGAGTCCGCTGCGGGCGCGGCGTCTCGACGACCGGTTCGCGGGTCAGGCTCCACACGAGCGCGACGAGGCCGACGCCGAAGGCTGCCAGCGCGATGAAGGCCTGACCGTAGCGCCCCTGGCTGACGTTGAAGATGGCTGCCGGTGGCGAGACGAGCAGCACGAGGAGGAATACGAGATCCCAAATGCCGAAGCGTCGATGAGTCACGGGCTCGCCTCCTTACTGGATGCAGCCGGGTGGACAGGACCAATGTTGTCGCGTGGAACCAGCGCCTGGCACCCGAATCGTCATAACGGTTACGGTCTTGCCACCCGGACGGATGCCGTGCGGCGCAATGGGGACTGCGCCCAGTCGGGGCTATTCGTGGACACCGTAGCGAGAAGGCATCTATTCGCGCCACAGTTCCTTTCAAGATCCACGGTACGCGGGGTTGGGGATGCTGTCAAGTGCACGCGGTGGGGCTGGCGCTGCCGGCTGCCGCGGGTTGGCACGTCCTGTCCGGTCGGCTAGGATTCGGGGCACGGTTCAGTCGCCTGGGGACCATCGGAGAGCGACGCCGTTGGAACACCGGCCAACCTACGTCCGTGCCATCCTGCTGAGTCTGACCATCGCCGCGCTGCTGGCCCTCCTCGGAGTCTGGGCCGAGCGGGTCAACGTGGGGCCCGGCTCGGTGCCGATCTACGACCCGGCGGGCCGCTCCTACTGGCTCGCCGGCCTGGCGGTGGCGGTGCTTGCCGCCGTGCTGTTCCAGGTGTTCGACCGCGAGACCGGCTACGCGCTCTCGACCGCCGCGGCGCGGCAGGTGCGCTATGAGCCGGCTTCCGAGTTGCCCACGGCGTGGCTCCTCCCTGGGGTGGCGACGTTCGCAGCGATCATGCTGCTCGCCGTGTACCACGGGGAGACGGCTATCGCTGGAGTATCGCTCGGGGCCTTTCTTACCCTGGCAGCCGCGAGCATCGCCCGCCACTTCCTCTACGACGCGGACCTCGTGGCGCGGCAGCGCGCCCGTGCCTGCTACACGCTGCTGATCCACGGTGTCGCGTTCATCGCCCTGGCGATGGTCTACATCAACAAGGTCCGCAGTCTCTTCTCCGCCACCGCCGTTCTGGTGATCGGCGTGCTCCTGCTCTTGCAGCTCACGGAGGGGGAGGACGCGCTGTTCGGCCGGCGTCTGGTCTACGCGCTGGCCGGCGGGGTGATGCTGGGGCAGATCACCTGGGTGCTGAACTACTGGAAGGCGACCGGCTGGACCGGCGGCGCGGTGCTGCTCATCTTCTTCTACCTGGCGGCCGGGCTGATCTCCGCCCAACTCCGGCGCGGGGTGGCCGGACGCGACCTGGCCGAGTACGGCGGCATCGCGGCGGTGGCCTTCAGCATCGTGGTCTACTCGATCCTACGCTAGCGAGGGTTGCCGTGGCGGATGAATTGAATGGACGCTCGCTCTACGACCTCATGCTGGAGCTGGATCGCCTGGAGGAGATCCGCGAGGATCTCCTGGAACTGGGCCTCCGCAGCCTCGACGAGATCGAGGCCCGCATCGAAGAACTCCACCAGATCATCGACGAGACGGACGACGAGCTCGACGAGAAGTAGGCCGTCGACGGCATGAGCGCGGGCGTCTTCGCCCGCGCCTCGCAGGTACCTCCCCTCTCCCAAAGTTGGAAGAGGGGTCGGGGGTGAGGGCCGTTCCCACGGGGCTCATGCAGACGCCCGCGCTCCGTGCGGTTACGCCCCGCTGGCGGCGCGCCAGCGCGTGAGCGCGCCGCGCATGACCTCAATGGCGGACGCCATCGTGGTTTCTCCCTCCGCCCCCTGCGCGTACATTGCCAGCAAGCCGAACGCGCCGACCTTCCCGGTGTCCATCACGATCTCGATGCGCCGGAGCAAGGCCGGGATGTCCAGGCCGTTCGGTTCCTTGGTGGGGTGGGTCGGTGTCAGGCTGGCATCGAGCACGTCGAGGTCGACGTGGAGGTAGATCAGGTCGGTCTGCTCGGCGAGGCGGGCCACGGCCTTGGCGAGCGCCGCGTCGTCGCGGGTCACCTCCACATCCGTCGCGTGGATCAGCCGCTCCTCGTCCGGGTCAAGGTTGCGGACGTCGACCATCACGATCCGATCGGTCGGGAGCGGAACCTGCTGTCGAGCCAGCTCGCGCCAGGTCGGATAGCAGAGCCCGGCGCTGACAGCGACCGGCATACCGCCGAGCATACCGCTGAGCGTGGTGCGCGGCGTGTTGAAGTCGCCGTGGGCGTCGAACCAGACCAGGCCGATGCGCGTGGCCGGGCCATAAGCCTGCTGGAGCCCGCCGATGACGCCCGGAAGGTGTGAGCAGTTGCCACCGGTGATCACCACGTGCCGTCCAGCCGCGATGCCGTCGGCCACCGCTCCCGCGATCTGGCCGCAGACGCGGCCGAGGGTGACGATGCGGTCGGCGTCTCGCTCGGCTTTCGGGAGGGTCGGGGTGGCAAAGGTAGCATCCCCGCCTGCGACATCGTAGACGCCTGCTTGTTGGAGGGCGGTCGTTTCCTTCTCGCGATCCGGTGCCGGTCGGCCGTCGCCGTAGTGGATCTGGACGACGTGGAGATCCATCCTGCTTCCCCCTTCCACCCTGTGGGCGCTGCGTGGTCCGGTGTGCTGTGCCGGCAGTGTACGGGGAGCGCGCGGAGCCGTCGAGTACAATCGGGGTCGACTGGTCGCCATGAACGGCAGGGGGCGCGATGGATCTGTTCGAAGCCCATAAGCGGGATCTGCTGCGGAAGAGAGCGCCGCTTGCCGACCGCATGCGGCCCCGCACGCTCGACGAGTTTGTCGGCCAGGAGGAAGTCGTCGGGCCGGGCACGCTGCTGCGCCGGGCGATCGAGCAGGATCGGCTGAGTTCGCTGATCCTCTGGGGTCCGCCGGGCAGCGGCAAGACGACGCTGGCGCGGATCATCGCCACGGTCACCAAGGCTGAGTTCGTGCAAGTCTCCGCCGTCTCCGCCGGGGTGGCGGACCTGCGGCGCGAGGTGAAGGAGGCCAGCGACCGGCTGGGGATGCACGGGCGCCGCACCATCCTGTTCATCGACGAGATTCACCGATTCAACCGCGCCCAGCAGGACGCGATCCTGCCCTACGTCGAGGATGGGACGATCATCCTGATCGGCGCGACGACGGAGAACCCGTCGTTCGAGGTGAACTCGCCGCTGCTCTCCCGGTCACGCGTCATCGTGCTCAAGGCGCTGGATGACGACGCGGTGCGCACCATCGTGCTCCGGGCGCTGGAGGATCCTGAGCGCGGGCTGGGTGGTCAGGGGCTGCGCATCGACGACAGCGCGCTGGACCTGCTGGTCAACCTCGCCAACGGCGACGCCCGCTTCGCGCTCAACACCCTGGAGATGGCCGCAGTTGGCGCTGAGAACGGCGTGATCGGACGTGACCAGGTCGCGGAGGCGGCGTACCAGCGGGCCGGGGTCTACGACCGGGCCGGGGATGCGCACTACGACACGATCTCGGCGTTACACAAGTCGATCCGCGGCTCCGACCCCGACGCCGCGCTCTACTGGCTGGCGCGGATGCTGGAGCGGGGCGACGACCCGCTCTACGTGGCGCGGCGGCTGGTGCGCGCGGCGTCCGAGGATATCGGCCTGGCGGACCCACAGGCGCTCACTGTGGCGGTAGCTGCCCAGCAGGCCGTGCACTTCCTCGGGATGCCGGAGGGCGCGCTGGCGCTTGCCGAGGCGGCCGTCTACCTGGCTACCGCGCCCAAGAGCAACGCGCTGTACCGTGCCTACGGTGCGGCGGCCGAGGACGTGCGCCGTACGCGGAATGAGCCGGTGCCGCTCCACCTGCGCAACGCCCCCACGCGGCTGATGAAGGAGCTGGGCTACGGCGCGGAGTACCGCTACGCGCACGACTACGACGAGGCGATCGTCGAGCAGCAGCACCTGCCGGACAACCTGGTGGGCCGGCGCTACTACGAACCGACGGGACGCGGCTACGAGCGGGAAGTTGGCGCGCGCCTGGAGCGGTGGCGGGCGCTGCTGGCGCGGCGGGCGAGGGAAGGGAGGCGCGCGGGTGGTCGCGATCTTCAACCGGAAGCGCCCCGGCGGCCGGGCGAATGACGAGCTTCGCCCGGTGACGATTCAGCCGGGATTCGCGCCGTACGCCGAAGGCTCGGCGCTGATCACGATGGGCAACACCCACGTCCTCTGCACGGCGACGGTCGAGGAGCGGGTGCCGCCGTTCCTCGTCGGCACGGGGCAGGGCTGGGTCACGGCCGAGTACGGGATGCTACCGCGCAGCTCCCCGCAGCGCATCCCCCGCGAGCGCGCCTTGACCGGCGGGCGGACGCAGGAGATCCAGCGGCTGATCGGCCGCTCCCTGCGTGCGGTGACGAAGCTCGACCTCCTGGGCGAGCGCACGATTCTGATCGACTGCGATGTACTGCGAGCCGACGGCGGCACGCGCACGGCGGCGATCACCGGCGGCTATGTGGCGCTGCGCCTGGCCCTGGAGCGCCTGGTCCGCACCGGACAACTGAAGGCCGTGCCGCTCACCGGGTACGTGGCGGCGGTCAGCGTCGGGGTCGTCTGGGACGAAGTGCGCCTGGACCTTGAGTACGAAGAGGACAGCCAGGCCGAGGTCGACTGCAATGTGGTCATGACCGACCGCGGCGACCTGGTCGAGGTCCAGGGGATGGCCGAGGGGAAACCCTTCCCACGCGCCCGGCTGGACGCGATGCTCGACCTCGCCGAGCGCGGTATTCACCAATTGATCGAGTACCAGAAGGCGGCGCTCAGCAGCCAGCCGGAGTAGCCGCGTTCTCGGAAAGCCGGGCTGATAGGCATTGCCGCAATACGCTGGCACGCCGACCGCCCCATCTCGCGCGTGCGTGAGCCGGCGTTTGCGAATGCCGACCGTAGCCGGGGTGGGTGGCGGGAAGGTCGCCGCGTCGTGGCGCGTGCCCGGGGCTGAAGCCGCCGGGCTGACAAGGAAAGCCGGCTGAAGCCGGCTGGGGCGACGCAGGACTGGCACCGCGGCGGGATCCGTCGCACCACCTACCCCTGGTCCGGGCGACAGCACGGTGTTCCGCGGGCCATCGATCCCGCGTCCCAACGTCGACGCGGCACCAACCCCGCGCGCGGCTGAGGCCGCGCGATACCAAAGCGGCGGCTCGAGCCGCCGCACTCCAAAGAGCCGGCTTCAGCCGGCTTTTCGTTGTCAGCCCGGCGGCTTTAGCCCCGGACACGGGCCGGGCGGCGGGCATCCTATTACCTGGTTGTCGATCGTACGCCGCCCCAGGTTTACCCCCGGGTACGGGCCACGGCGCTCGGGTCCATCCGTCGCAGGGCGATCAGGGTCGCGATGAGGGCGATCTCCAGCGCCGTGGCGGTGAGGTCCAGCCAGCCGACCGGCAGGCGCACGAAGGTGATCAGCATCGGCAGCCCCACCAACCGGGTGAAGGCCCAGGTCGCGACGATCGCCACGTTGAGGATCAACCCCAGCCGAAGCGTCCACCGGCGCGGGCCGAACAGCAGGTTCACCGCCAGCGCACCTTGTGCCATCGCGACCAGGAGGAAAAACGCCCCTCGCATCGGGGCAAGGGTAAACTCCCCGGGGAGTACCCAGAGGTGGATCAGTTCTGAGGCGAACGCCATTCCAGCGGCGCCGACGGCCAGGCGACGGCCGGCGATTTTGGGCGACGCGATCTGCTCGGCGTTTCGTCTCGTGGTCACCGTCATCTCAGACAACCTCGAAGTTCTCCATCATCATCATGTCCTCGTGCTCCAGGTTGTGGCAGTGGAACACGTACTTGCCGCGGTACCCGCTGAAGCGGGCGATGACCTGTGCCGACCCGCCGCGCATGAAGACGGTGTCCTTCCAGCCGGCATCCCACGGGCCCGGTGGCCCGCCGTTGCGCGACAGCACGCGGAATTGCACCAGGTGCAAGTGGATCGGGTGTTCCGGGTCGGCGTGGAGTTCCCAGATCTCGGTTGTGTCCAGCCGGGGTCGCGCCGCGATCCGGTTGGGGTCGAAGATCCGGAAGTTGACCGTGGAGGGCCAGCCGAAGAAGCCCGCGATGAACTGGAAGCGGCGCACCTCCATCGCCTCGCTCGGGTCCGGCAGTGGCTCCTCGCGCGCCAGCCGGTCCGGGATCTCGCTGTATTCCTCCTCGCGGCGCGCGACGTCGAAGCGCATGACCTCGGCGGTGGGACCGACTCCCTCCCGATTCACCAGCCGGACGCTCGTGCCGACCGGATACTGGCCGAAGTCGACGACGACGTCGAAGCGCTCGGCCGGGGCGATCAGGATTTCGTCGTGCGGGATCGGTTGCTCCAGCAGGCCACCGTCGCTGCCGATCTGGATGAAGGCCGGTCCGTTCGGCGGCGGTGGGTCGAGCGCCAGGAGGTAGGGACGGGCGTTGGAAGCGTTCAGCAGCCGGAGCCGGTAGCGCGCGGTGCCTACTTCGAGGACCGGCCAGGGCGCGCCGTTGACCAGGATCGTGTCGCCGAACATGCCGTTTGCGAAGGACGACACGACGCCCGGACGGCCCTGGAGCGTCGGGTCGAGCGAGGGGTAGTAGAGCTCACCGTCCGCGGTGAAGGTGCGGTCGGTGATGACCAGCGGGACCTCCCGCTCCCCCCGTGGCAGCGGCAGGGCGTCCTCGATTTCGTCCCGGATGATGTACAGCCCGGCGAGGCCGCGGTAGACCTGGGGACCGGTGAAGTCCATCCGGTGGTCGTGGTACCAGAGCATGGCGGCCCGCTGCTGGTTCGGGTAGACGTAATCTCTGGTTCCGTGCGTGACCGCGCCGCTGTGGTGGTGCATGGCGCCGGCGTGACCAGATACCGGCAGGATCAGGTCGGTCGGGTAGCCGTCGCTCTCCGGCGGGGTGACGCCCCCATGGAGGTGGGTGACGACCGGGACCGGGAGCTCGTTCCGCTGGCGTATGATGACCTGCCGCCCGCTCCGTGCCTCGATGGTGGGGCCGGGGAAGATCCCCTCGTAACCCCAGATGGTCGTCCGGTAGCCGGGCAGGATCTCCGCCGTGGCCTCCCGCTGGACCATCTCGTAGTAGTCCGCCGACGCGTCGGAGCGGACGGGCTTCAGCACCGGCGGGATCGGCAGGGGAACCTGAAAGGGCTCGACCGGGGGGCTCGTGACGGCGCCGGCCTCCGCCAGTTCGTTCATCGGGCCGATCATTCGGCCGAGGGGGAGCGCGACCGAGGCGGCGCCCAGCATGCCCAGCCGGAGGAATCCTCTCCGAGAGAGCTTCATTGAAGGTCCTTTCCAGGGGTTTGCGTGCGTGGGGAGGGCTGCCCCACCCCACCCGCGGGTCGTGCGACCCGCGGGTGGGGTGGGGCACCAGCAGCGACCTAGCGCGCCAGGAGGCTGCGGATCGCCTCCTCGAGGACGCAGGCCGGGTTGTCGACCGCGTCCTGGGCACGCCAGGCGACGATGCCGTCCGGGCGCACCAGCACCGCGCCGGAGCCGGTCAGGCCGTGGGCCTCGGCGAAGCGCCCCTCAACGTCGGCCAGGTCGCCGCCGGGGCCAACACGGTAGACATCGAGCGGGAGGCCCAGGTCGCCAGCCACGCGCCGGGCGGGTTCGACCCAGGCGCTGTCGCCTGACGGGGTCAGCAGCACGAACCGGCGGCCGTAGAGGTCGATCGTCGAGACGACTTCGCCGTTGCGCGCCAACGTGACGTGCGGCGCGCGGGTTCCCGGCTGCCCGGCGAGCTGACTGACCGGCAGCGCCGGTGCGTCGCCCTCGGGCGCGCCGATCACCGCCGGCGACCGGTAGATCGGGCCGAAGGTCACCGAGCTGTAGTCCATGAGCGGCGGGTTGTCCCCACCGGCGACGCGGGTCTGCCAGCGGGCCAGCGCCTGCTGCATGATGAAGCAGCCGACCGCGTAACGCTCGTCGTGGTAGGTGTCGAGCAGCGCGGGACCTGCCTCGCCGCGGAGGACGGCCGCGAGCTTCCAGGCCAGGTTGTGGGCGTCCTGGATGCCGGTGTTGGCGCCCAGACCCCCGGTCGGTGGGACGATGTGCGCCGCGTCACCGGCCAGGAACACGCGCCCCGCGCGGTACCGCTGCGCGACCTGGGCGCCGATGGTGAAGCCCAGCACCTTGATGTCCGTGCCCGGGATCTGGGGCCGGACCGTGACCGGCACGCCGGGGATGCCAGCCGCCTGGCCCACCAACTCCGCGATGCGATCGTCGGTGAAGTCTTCGACCGATTCACCGTGATCGGGCAGGTAGCCCATCCCGAAGACCCACCGGTGTCCTTCCTGGTCGTGGGCCATCAAGATCGTGCCCGGCCGCGGCTGCTGCAGGTAGGCGATGCTCACCGGCCGGCCACGCAGCGCCGGGGTGAGGTCGGCCGTGATCGTCGCCGTGATGGTGTGGAAGAACGGACCAGGCCCCTCGGTCGGGATCTCCAGCCGCTTGCGGATCGGGCCGGAGTACCCATCGGCGGCGATCATGTAGTCGGCGCGGATCACGCGCTCGTCCCCGGTCCGGCGATCCACGAGCCGGGCGGTGACGCCGTCCTCGTCTTGCGTGAACTCCACCATCTCGGTCGAGAAGTGCAGCTCGGCGCCCAGCTCCACCGCGCGCTTGCGCAGCAGGATTTCCAGCTTGTCCTGATCGATCGGCGCGAACGGCGCCGGGCTCAGGTCGGCCGGGGGCACGTCGTCTTCCGGCTCCTCGACCTTGTGGTGCTCGCCGGCGAGGTTGTCGGCCTGGATCGCCACCCAGGCAAACTGGTCGCCGCCGGCATAGCTGGCCGCACGGATGGCCGGCTCGAGCCCGACCTGGCGGTACAGCTCCACCGTGCGGGGGGTGAAGCCCCGAGCTCGCGGGTGCATCAGCAGGTCCGGGTGGCGCTCGACGAGCGTGGCGCGCACTCCCTGCGCGGCCAGGAACAAGGCCGCGGAAAGACCGACCACGCCGCCACCGACGATCAGAACCGGAGTGTGCTCGTTGTTCATCATGGCGTTGTTCCGCTGCATCGGTGTTTCACCTTTCCTGGCGACCCTGCCGATGGCACGGCCGCCCTGGTTCGGCGGGGGACGGACGCCGCCCCCGCCCAGTACTAACTAGATCGAACGCTGGTAGGCGCCGAACGCCCGCGTGGCGAGCCAGGTCGCCACCACGGCCAGCGCGACCAGCCCCGCGCCGCGCGTGAGAACCAGCGACCAGTCCAATGAGGCGGCCTCGGGCGCGCTCCGGCCGATCTCCACCGCCCAGTTCAGCGGGTTGAACCGGGAGACCTGCCGGATCCAGCCCGGCATCAGCGCCGGGGCCATGAAGACAGACGACAGGAACGTCAGCGGCAGGAGCAGGAACTGCACGACGCCGATGATCGACTCCTCCTTGCGCACGATGAGCGCGACGGCGCAGGAGAGCGCGCCGAAGATCGCCGTGAGCAGCACCGCGGCCGCGACCAGCACGACCACCTGCGCCACGCCGCCTGCGAAGCGCGCACCGACCAGCACGCCGAGCCCGATCAGGATCAGCGACTGGATCACCGTTACCAGACCCGTCTGGATCAACAGGCCGGTGATCAGCGCGCTGCGCGAGACGGGCGAGACCAGGAACCGGTCCAGCACGCCACGGTCGAGGTCGCTGACGACGGTCACGCCGAGCCAGCCGCCGCTGAACAGCGCGCTCATGGCGACGATGCCGGGCGTGAGGTAGGTGGCGTAGGAGCCGGTGTTGAACCCGGGCAGCTCCACCACGCGCTTGAAGAGGGCGCCGAACAGCAGCAGGTAGATGATCGGCTGCACCAGGCTGAACGCGATGTACCACGGCTGGCGGCTGAAGTTGCGCAGGTGCCGCCCGGCGATATCCAAGGTGTGGATGAGCGCTGTCATCGTTCCGTGCCCTTTTCTCCGGCCGCGTCGAAGGAGCGGCCAACGTACCGCAGGTAGACGTCGTCGAGCGATGGACGGGCGACCGTGGCCGCCGCCACCGGAATACCTGCGCGCTCCAGCGCCGCAAGCACCACTGGGATCGCCTGCCCGCCGCTGTTGGCGCGGGCGTACACCGCACCGTCTTGCAGCGTGACGTCGCGCACGCCGGGCAGATGCTCCAGCACCGCCTGGACGCGGGGCTCGGTCGCGCCATCCGCGAGCTCGACCCGGATGGTGTCGCCGCGCAGCTCGCCCTTGAGCTCCTCGGGGGAACCCTCGACCACGACCCGACCCTGGTCGACGATCGCGACGCGCGCGGCCAGGCGGTCTGCCTCCTCCAGGTAGTGGGTGGTCAGCAGGATGGTCAGGCGCTCCTCGCGGGCAAGCCGCTCGATCTCGGCCCAGAGCTCGGCGCGTGCCTCGGGATCGAGGCCGGTCGTCGGCTCGTCCAGGAAGAGCACCTTGGGTCGGTGGATCAACCCCATGAGGATGTCGAGCTTGCGCTGCATGCCCCCGGAGTAGGTGCCCGCGACGCGATCGGCGGCCTCGGCGAGGCCGATGCGCTCGAGCAGCTCATCAACCCGGCGTCGCAGCTCGCGCCCGCGCAGGCCGTAGATCCGACCCTGCAGCGACAGGTTCTCGCGTCCGGTCGCCTCGGGGTCGACCGCTGCCTTCTGGCTGACGTAGCCGATCGCGCGGCGCACGCTGCTGGGACGTGCCACGACGTCGAAGCCTGCCACCCGCGCGCTGCCGCTGTCGGGGCGCGAGAGGGTAGTGAGGATCTTGACGGTGGTGGACTTGCCGGCGCCGTTGGGGCCCAGCAGGGCGAAGATCGTGCCTGTCGCGACGGCGAGGCTGAGCCCGTTGAGGGCGCGCACCCCGCCGGGGTAGGTCTTGACCAGGTTGTGAGCCACGATGGCGAGGTCGGTGTCGTTGGACGCCGCCGCAGCCTCGCGTGGGGCTGCCTGGATAGTCATCGGTCGAACACTCCTTCGTGCAGGAACGTTGCACACCGTGCCTGATGCACGGCCTGTCGACCCGCGGTGCTCGACCTGCTATCCTTGAGGTGGACGCGTCGGGTAGCAGGTTTCGCGTCGCGGGACCAACTCGACGGATTCGGCCCCCATTCGGGTGTGCCAGCACCTGGATGGGGGTCAGTTCATCTCAGTCACTCGTCCACCGCTTCCTCCTCTCGCTCAGTGCCGTCCTGGGTCGTGTCGGGCCGCGCGTGGAACTGACGCCACAGGTCGAGGCCGGAAAGCTCCTCCGTCTCGATGGCCCGGATGAGATCCCGGACCCAGCGCAACTCCGCTTCCTTGAGCATGAGGGCGTAGTCGGACTCGATCAGGAAAACCCGGGGCAGCCCCTGCGCCGCGGCGTCGTCGATCGTGGCGCGCTCCTCCGCGATGTCGCGTTCCAGTCGCTCCACGCGCTCGCGGAGCAGCTCGACCACCGCCTCGGGCGGCAGCACGGCCATCAGGGAGAGGCCCGCCTCGAACTGGGGGTACTCCTTGATCGGCCGCCGCAGTAGGTCGCGGAGCCAGCCGTCCAGCTTGGCCCGACCGGCATCGGTCAACGCGTAGATGGTCCGCTCCGGACGCCGCCCCTCGCGGACCGTCTCGACCGGGACGATCAAGCGGTGGCGCTCGAGCGCGTCGACTACGGTGTAGAGGGAGCCGTAGTTCAGCTTGATGCTGTGGTGCTTACCGCGCTCCCGCATGGTGGACGCCATCTCATACGGGTGCATCGGCCGCTCTGCCAGGAGGGCCAGCACCGCCAGCGCCAGTGGATTAGAGATCGTCCGCTTGCTCGTCACTGTCTACCTCGCGTAGCCGCAGCCGTATATCCGGTTACGAGTATACGGCTCCGGGCATGGTTGTCAAGGGGGGTCGGGCAACTCGTCGGGGACCGCGGGGTACGGGGCTGTCGTCAATGCGGGGATTGCGCGCGATGCTTCGGGTGGCGACGTTGGACGCGAGGAGGCGGTGCCGATTTCGTGAGGCCGACCGTGAGGCCCGGTGACGCTGGCCAAGATCGGCTGAGCGACCTTCGGCTGGCACCGTTCGGTGTTCAGTCGGAGGTTTATCAATGTCTGCTGATCTGTGGGTCTGGGAAATCTTCTTCGGGTTCATCTCGCTCGTCCTCGCGCTCGACCTGTTTGCCTTCCACCGCGATGCCCGGGTGGTATCGATGCGCGAGGCGGCGATCTGGAGCGCGGTCTGGATCGGCCTGGGGCTCGCGTTCGGCGGTCTCCTGTGGTTCTGGCATGGGCCAACGGCGGCCGGGGAGTACCCAGCCGGCTACCTCATCGAGAAGAGCAGGGCGGTGACAACATCGTCGTCACCGCCCTGCTCTTCCGCTACTTCGCTGTGCCGGCCGCCCTGCAGCGTCGCGTGCTGTTCTGGGGTGTGGTCGGGGCCATCGTCATGCGCGGCCTTTATCGTGGCTGGCGCGGCATTGTTCGAGCGCTTCCACTGGGTGATCTACGTGTTCGGCGGCCAGGTGGTCGTGACCGGGTTCCGGATGGCGCTCCAGCGTGAGGACAAGGTCTTGCCGGAGCGGAACCCGCTTCTGCGGCTCGCGCGTCGCATTGTTCCCGTCACCAAGGAGTATCGCGGCCAGCACTTCGTTCTCCGCGAGAGCGGACGGCTCGTTGCGACCCCGCTCTCCGTAACGCTCCGTAGGCAGCCGCGCCGCTCCGTTCCTGAAGGCGAGCGGGGAATGTCTCGGGGCAGCGTGTTGGTCCTGTCGTCGCCTCTCAGCCCCTTGGATCGTGGACAGGTCCGCGCACCGCGGCTGGGTCTGCGCGCCACCGTCGTGGCCGAATGCGGCTCAGGACGCGCCAACATTCGGCGGGGACCACGTGAAGTCCGTATCCATCGGCCAGAGCGGACGCCGGATGTGCCGGAACGGCAGGCTGGCATAGTCAACGGTACTGGCGCCTGGCGTGGCGAGGTTGATGTTGCCGTCCACGATGGGATCAAACGACGCGCGGTGGGCCTGATTTGACTTCACGACAATGATCCGCTTCTCTTCAAAGATGATGCCGGCGCTCTTGAAGAAATCGCGGTCTTTACCGCTGCGCTCCATCGAGAAGATGACGTCGATCTTGTCGCCGATGCGCAGCACGACGCGCGGGCCCACGTTGACGGATCGCCAGGCTTCTCGCCGTACCTCCTTACCCCAACCCCCGTGGATTGGCCCGCAGATCGTGTAGTTTCCATCGTCGATTAGCTTGACGGTTCCTCGGACACGGATGGGCTTGTAGAAGCGCTGGTCGACCGCGGCACCGATGTCCATCTCGAGCGTGGCGCCGATGCCGGCCGCGATGCCCGCCCGGACGACGTTGGGATCGCGGATCGTCAGGGCGCAGTCGCGGGCGCCGTGGCTGATGAGGCTCTCAAGAACCGCCGGACTGTCGGCCGCGCATGAGCTACCGGGGTCATCCCCGAGGTCGACGAGGACGATGGGGCGCTCACCGGTGCTCTCCATGGCCATGCGCACGCCCTCGTCGATGCTGACAATGGGCCGGACGTTGAGGATGTCCTCGCGCATCTGCCAGACGTGCATCGCCAGCTCAGAAGCGGCTCGCACGGCGAGCTCAGGATCCCCGTTGGTGGTCGCGACGACCGACATCGAGGACTCGGGCGTGTCCGCGTAGCCGTACCCGCCCTGGATGGTGAGATTGAGGATCCCCGGGGTGCGCTCCATCTCCTCGCGAATGCGGTTGAGTCGGTAAAGGGGCAGCCGTGCCTCCTCCTCCGGGGCGTGGGCCCACGTACTCTGGCCGATGTTGGGGCCGATGATGGGGACATGCACGACGCGCGTCACCGGGCGGATCCCGCCGTCCAGGATCCGCAGCATGCACTCGCCCGCCTCGAGACCACGCTCGTAAGCGTCGATGTGGGGATTGGTGTCGTTCGGAAAGGCGGCGGCGAGGAGCTCGCACTCGCGGTGGCTCATGATGTTGTGGAAATCGTAGGTGGCCACAAAAGGAACGTGCTCGCCGACCACGGCTCGCACCCGGTGCAGCAGCTCGCCTTCGGCGTCAGTGTACGGATCCTCGGCCACCATAGCACCGTGGAGTGCAAAGTAGACGCCGTCTAGTCGCTCCGCCTGGCGCACACCGTCGACGATCAGTCCGACATAGTGGTCATACACGTCGGCGTGGATCAGGCCGCCGTGGACGAAGTGCACATCGGCGATGGGAACAAGCTCGATGTCCGAGCGACTGACACCCTCGACAAACCCGGAGATGAAGTTCTTCGGGACGGCGCGATCGATCACCTCCTGGCCGAGCTTGAGTGCAGCGTCTGGGCGATCGTTGTGCTCGAGGGCGAAGGTGTTGGTCTCGTGGAACATGCCGATGATAGCTACCCGCTTCACGCCGTTCCGTCCTCCTCCAACCAGTGGGGCGAGGTGCAGCCAGGCGTGCACCGTGCGGCGACGCACGGTGCACGCGGTACCTGTCTCGCCCTCGGCGTTGTTTCAATACATGAAACACTTTTGCAATGTATGCACCCATCTTAGCGTTGCGTACTGACCCTGTCAAGCGCCCGGATGGCGACCCCATCACCTCCACTGTGCGGCGGAGCGGTCCGCTGTTGCGCTCTTGACAGTGACAGCCGTGACTGCTACGCTGTTTACACCGTGTTACGACGTTTCAGCTGATGAAACGAATTTCCTCCGATAGGGAGTGCCCTAATGGAGCGACGCTCGATCGATTCTCCGGAGCGCCTCGCGTCTGCGGCCCAGGAGGTTCTCGCGGGCGGGGTGTCTGCATCAATGCGACATCATCCGTATCTCGGACGACCCCTCTTTCTGGTCCATGGCGAGGGCGCCATTGTGACCGACATCCAGGGAAAGCAGTACCTGGACTTCAACATGTCCAACGGGGCGACGATGCTCGGTCACAGACACCCGGCGACGCAGCGCGCAGTGCGCGATGCCCTTGAGAACGGGATGATCACAGCCGCGGACACCCCGTACCATGAGCAGTTGGCTCGGATGCTCACCGAGATCATTCCGTCGGCGGAACGGGTGCGCTTCGCGTCGACCGGCACGGAGGTCACAGTGGTGGCGGTCCGGCTGGCGCGGCATGTCACGGGCAGAACCAAGCTGCTGAAGTTCGATGGGCACTTCCACGGACTGTCCGACGTGTTCCTGTTTCGGGCCGCGGATTCGCAAGCGGGCGACCTGCAGGCCGTCCCATCCTCCGGTGGTGTCCCGGCGTCGGGTGCAGATGACCTGATCCTCGTGCCGTTCAACGACGCTGACGCATTTGACAAAGCGTTGGTCCGGCACCGGGGTGAGATCGCCGCGGTGATCCTGGAGCCGGTTCACTACAACGCCGGCTGTATTCCCCCTGAGCCGGGATTCCTTGAGCACGTGCGTACTCGGACGCGCGAGGAGGGCATCGTCCTGATCTTCGATGAGGTGCTCTCCGGCTTCCGGATGGACCTGGGCGGCGCACAGGCCTACTACGGGGTGACTCCCGACCTGAGCACGTTCGCCAAAGCACTGGCCAACGGCATGCCGCTGTCGGCCCTGGTGGGTCGCGCAGACATCATGGAGCAACTCGCGCCCACCGGCCCAGTCGCGCACAGCGGGACGTACTCCGGCCATCCGTTGAGTGTGCTGGCGGCGCTGGCGACGCTCGAGTACCTGCGGCAGCCCGACGTCTATGACGTGCTGCTCGAAGTGAGCGAGACCTTCTACCGTGACATGCAGGCGATCTTCGATCGGCACGGCCTCCCGGTCGTCGTGCAGGGGCTGGGTGCGCGTTTCGGGTTGTACTTCAACCGGCGTGAGCGAGTGAGAACGTATGCCGACGCGCTGAACCACGACCATGAGCTCAACCGACGGTTCGTGCTGGGCTGCCTCGATCGTGGGCTGTACATGCACGCGTACACGCGGCAGGGCGCCCCGGGGCACTGTGGTTTCTCCCTCTCGCATACACAGGAGCACTTTGCCGAAGCACTCACCATCATCGAGCACGTGTCAGCGGAATTGGTGAAGCAGTCGTGAGCGTCTCATGAGCGAGCAGAACTATCGCATCGCTGTTGTCGACCGTGCGCTTGATGTGCTCGAGGCGCTGGCCGAGGCACGCGGGCCAGTCGGCGTGAGTGATATCGCTCGGACGATTGGCGCGACCAAGTCGGCGGTCTTCCGGATTCTGGTCAATTTGGAGAGACGCGGCTACGTCCTCCGCGATCCGACGAGCAGCAAGTACCAGCTCGGTGGCCGGCTGGTACAGCTCGGGTACCACGCACTGGCGACATTCGACGTTCGGGAGCGGGCCCGGCCTGTTCTGGAGGCGCTGCATGAGCGGTTCAACGAAACGGTAAACCTGGCCATCCCTGTCAATGGGCGACTGCTCTACATCGACATGATCGAGAGTGAGCATGGCCTGCGCATGGCCGCGCGCATCGGTGCCACCGACGAAATGCACTCGACCGCGCTCGGCAAAGCGATTCTGAGCTTTCTCCCGGAAGAGCAGCGCGAGCAGGTGCTGCGCAGTCCTCTGGCCAAGCGCACGGCGCAGACGAATACCGACCCGGCATCTCTGCGGCAAGAGTTGGAGCGGATTCGAGCGTCCGGAGTGGCTGAGGATCACGGCGATAACGAGCCGGGAGCGTGCTGCTACGGCTCTCCGATCTTCGATCATGCGGGGAACGTGACCGCAGCAGTCAGCATCTCTGCCCCGGAGCGGAGGCTGCGCGGCGAGGTCGCAGAGGAGGTGCGACAGGCGGTACTGGCAGCGGCACAGGACATCACTGACCGCATCGGTGGGAGGTGGCCGCCGATGAGCAGTCAGGGCAGCGAAAACGGCTAGACCGGTTTCAACGTCGGACTCGAGGAACCAAGCCATCCACCTCGCTCGCAGATGCGTCCGGAATGAAGCACCGCGTCCTCGCCACGAGGGGATGTGGCGTTCGACCGGACCGGTCGCCGTCGCGAGGTGAGTTGGAGAAGGACCGGTAGGCGAGGAGGGGTGCGATGACGCGTGAGCGATCCGGGATGCTAAGCCGACGCCGCTTCCTAGTCGTCACGGTGGGGATGGCCAGCGCCAGCCTCCTCACCGCATGCGGGGGTGGGAGTGACGATACCCCAGAGGGTAACGGGGGAGGTGCTCCGGCCAGGACCGCAGAGCCGACCGGTGGGAGCTCGCCGTCCGGGTCCGCTGGGGAAAGCGGCGAGCCAAAGTATGGCGGTACCCTCATCATCGGCCAAGACTTCGGTCCGCAGGAACTCGATCCGACGGTCTCCGGTGCTTGGGCCTCGACCAACGTGCAGGAACTTATCTTCACCGGGCTCCTGCGCTGGACGCCGGACATGGAGATTGAGCCGGATCTGGCGACCAACTGGGAGGTTGTGGACGACCAGACGTATGTCTTCCACCTAAGAGAAGGGGTGAAGTTCCACAACGGGAAAGACTTCAGCTCGGAGGATGTCAAGTACACCTTCGAGCGGATCATCGATCCCGCCACAGCGAGTCCACGAATCTCCATCTTCGGGGATATCGAGTCGATCGAGACGCCGGATGCGACCACCGTGCAGTTCAATCTCAAGCGGCCCCTCGCGCCATTCCTGCGGAACCTGGCCACGATTCCGAATGGGGCGATTGTCCCGGCGGGCATCACGGGTGAGGAGCTGAACGCCACGGCGCCTGGCACAGGCCCGTTCCGCTTCGTCGAGCATGTGCTCGATCAGGAGGTGCGGCTCGAGAAGTTCGAGGACTACTATGAGGAAGGGCTTCCTTACCTCGACGGCGTGACCTTCAAGTTGTTGGGTGACGACACCTCGATCACCTCTGCCCTGCGCTCCGGGACGGTCCACATGGCGTGGCTGAAGGACCCAAAGGTGGCGCAAAACGTCTCGCAAACGACGCAGGGCCTCGAGTCGGTCCCCGGCGTCAGCAGCCGGTACCTGCCGATCATGTTCAATCTCAAGGAACCGCCGTTCAACGACGTCAACGTACGACGTGCCATGAGCCTGGCGCTCAACCGGCAGGCGATCGTGCAGGCGGTGCTCGGCGGTTTCGGTTCTGTGGGGACGTTCCTACCACCCTCGCAACTGGCTGGCTATGAGGGCGACGGCTCCGACCTCCCGTATTACCAGCAAGATGTCGAAAAAGCCAAGGAGTTGCTGCGGCAAGCGGGTTACGAGACCCTCGAGGTGCCGGAGTTCAAAGTGGTCGCGGCCAATCAACTGGACGTGCAATGCGCGCAGATCATGAAAGAACAGTGGGCTGCGGCCAATATCAACGTCAACATCAACCCGATGGAGGTCGGCGCCATCCTCCAGGACTGGCAAGCGGGTAACTACATCATGGCGACGGTCGGAACCGTTTGGGCGCCCGATCCGAGCAACGAGGTGGAGCGCTTCCATTCCCAGTCCCCCTTCGGCAAGGCGATGGGCATCAACGATCCGGAGTTGGATGAGTTGATCGACGCGGGTAAGGCCGAGAGTGACCCGGACCGTCGGGTGGAGATCTACCGCCAGATTCAGGAGCGGGCGCTCGACCAGGTGTACATCATCGTCCCCTATACCTATCCCTTGCGGTGGGAGCTGGTGTGGAACTACGTCAAGGGCTATGACGTGATGGCGTCGAACGCGCGCATCTCGGTACGGAAGACCTGGTTGGATCAGTAGCCATGTTGACGGTGGCGCTCCGTCGTATCGCGATGCTTGTACCCATCCTTCTGGGCGTGTCGATGCTCACGTTCGGGGCCATGCACATGATCCCCGGCGACCTCGCCGTCGCACTGCTCGGCGTCGATAACGCTCAGGATCCTGTCGCTCTGGAGAACATCCGGCGGAAGTATGGGCTCGATCAGCCGCTGCCCGTGCAGTACGTCAAATGGCTGGGACACGCGGCCCGGGGCGATTTCGGGCAGTCTCTCCGGCTGCACGTCCCGGTGCTCGACGAGATCCTGCGCCGACTCCCGGTGACCGTTGAGTTGGCCTTCTTCTCAGTAGTCTTCGGACTGATCGTTGGAGGCGCGATCGGCACCTTGGCGGCCATGCGCGGGCGGGGATGGTCAATCTTCGGCCGTAGCTACATTATGCTCGGCGTAGCGGTACCCAGCTTCTTCCTCGGAACACTGCTGATCCTGTTCGGTGGGCGCTATATCCCCTTCATTCCAACGCTGGAGTACGTGTCGATCACTGAGGATCCAGCGCGACATCTGCTGGGCTTGGTCTACCCGGTGATCTCGCTCGGCACCGGCCTCGCCGCGGTTATCGCCGAGAACACGTGGTCGGCCGTGGCGGAGGCGATGAACCTGGAGCACGTGCGCGTGGCGCGGGCCAAGGGGCTCGACGAACGCAGGGTGGTGACCAGGCACATCCTCCGCAACGCGCTCATCCCGATCACGACCATCACCGGCTTGCAGATGGCCTTCCTGTTGGGCGGAACCATCATCATCGAGTCGATCTTCGCCATACCCGGTCTGGGGCGGCTTGCGTACAGCGCAATCAACCTGCGCGACTACCCGTTGATGCAAGGCATCGTGCTGGTGATCGCGGTCATGGTCGTCCTGGCAAACCTGCTCGCCGATCTGGCCTATGCGCTCTTCGATCCGCGCATCCGCCTGAGTTGAGAGATCACGCAGCATGGTCGGTTCGGAGTTCGCGCGACGCTCGATCGAAGAGTCACCGGTTCCCTCGCGGCACGAGCTCGGGGCTCGGCCGACCGGATTCACGCGGCTGCGGCGCCGCCTGAACGTGCAACTGGTGCTTGGTCTGGCGCTCTTCTCAGTCTTGTTGCTGGCTACCGTCTTCGCCTCGGTCATTTCCACGCATGATCCGAACGCCATCACGACGACGGGGTCGCTGGCGCCACCGCAGGCTGGACATCTCTTGGGGACGGACTCCATCGGGCGAGATGTCTTCTCGCGGGTTCTGCACGGGGGGCGGGTATCGTTGCAGGTCTCCGTGCTGTCTGTTGCGGTGGCGTTGGTGCTGGGGTTGCTGTTGGGCATACCCGCGGGGTACCTGGGCGGTCGTGTCGATCAGGTCATCACCCGCGTGCTCGACGTGCTCTTCGCCTTCCCGGCGATCCTGTTTGCCTTGGTCGTCGTGACTATTCTGGGGCCTAGCATACGGAACCTCGCACTGACGATCGGCTTCCTGTATGCGCCGCGCATGGCGCGGATCGTTCGCGCGCCAACCCTTGCGGTCAAGGAGCGGGAGTTTGTCGAGGCCGCCCGAGCCATCGGGGCGGGCGACCTGCGCATCGTGTCAAAGCACATCTTGCCGAACGCTTCCTCACCGGTCATCGTCGAGGTGAGTCTAGCGCTGGGGCAGGTGATACTGACCGAGACGGCGCTGAGCTTCTTGGGACTGGGCCCCCCGCCGCCGGCGGCGTCGTGGGGGGCGATGCTCGGCCAGAGCCGGCAGTTCATGGAGTTTGCTCCCTGGACGGTGTTAGCGCCCGGGCTTGCGATCGTCCTCAGCGCCACATGCTTCCTGCTGATCGGACACGGACTGCGCCGGGCGCTCGATCCGCGTGAGCGATCCGTCCGCTGAAGAACCCCGGGGCTAGGGCGAGCAGACCGGGTCGTCAATCCTGAGGCTGGGACAATGCGGGTGGGCTCTCCTGGGCCCCGAGGCTAGCCTGTCTCGATGTGCTCCTTGGTGGAGGGGAGGCGGTCGCCGAGGCGGGGCTCGGGGCGGGTGGCGGCGTCGAGGGCACGGGCGAAGGCCTTGAAGAGTGCCTCGACCTGGTGGTGGGTGTTGGAGCCGTAGAGCGTCACGACGTGGAGGTTGATGCGAGCTTCGATGGCCAGCGTCTCGAAGAAGTGGCGCACCAGGTCGGCATCCATCAGGCCGACGCCGGGGCCGGTGATCGGGTCGCGCTGGACATAATAGCCACGCCCGCCGCAGTCGACGGCGACGTGGGCCAGCGCCTCGTCCATCGGCACCGCAACGTCGGCGGTCCTGCGGATGCCGCGGCGCTCGCCGAGTGCCTGTCGGATCGCCTGGCCCAGGCAGAGGCCGACGTCCTCAGTCGTGTGGTGGGCGTCGACCTGGAGATCGCCCCGCGCGGTGACGGCCAGGTCGAAGAGGCCGTGGCGGGCGAAGAGCGTGAGGAAGTGGTCGAGCGGCCCGATCCCGGTGTCGATCGCGGCCTGCCCGCTGCCGTCGAGGTCCAAAGTCAGGTCGATCTCGGTCTCGGTGGTCCGCCGGGTGATGGTGGCGCGGCGCTGCTCCATCGGCTCAGATCTCCCCTGCCATGCCGCGCAGCGCGGCCATGAGCGCGTCGGTGTGCTCCGGGCGGCCGACGGTGATCCGCAGGTAGTTGCGGAGCTCCGGGTCGCTGTACTTGCGGACCAGAATACCCCGCCGCTCCAGGCGCCGGTGGATGTCGTGCGCGTCGCCGCGCGTGACCCGGCAGAGGATGAAGTTGCCCTGCGAGGGGTAGGGCTGCAGGAAGTTGAGCTTGCGCAGGGCGCGGAAGAGGCGGCCGCGCTCGATCTTGATGCGGTTGACCGTCTCCCGCAGGTAGTCGATGTCGTCCAGCACCGCCTCGATGGCTTTCAGCCCGGCCGCGCTTACGTTGAACGGCTGCTTGACCTTCCACAACTCGGCGGCAAGGGCGTCGGGGAGGATGGCGTAGCCGAGCCGCATCCCGGCCAGTCCTGCCCACTTGCTGAAGGTGCGCAGGATGACCAGGTTGTCGAACTCGCGCGCGAGCGGAACGAAGGTCTTCCCGGAGAACTCGTAGTACGCCTCGTCGGCTACGATCAGCGCGCCGGTGCGCAGCAGCCGGACGATCTGCTGGGTCGTGGGCATGTTGCCGGTCGGGTTGTTGGGCGCAGTGACGAAGATCAGCTTGGTCCGCTCGGTGACGGCTTGAATGATCGCATCAACGTCGAGGTCGAAATCGGCGGTGCGGGGCACCCGGCGGACGACCCCGCCGAAGAGGGGCGCGCGGGACTCGTACACGCCGAAAGTGGGAGTCGGCACGATCACCTCATCGCCCGGGTCGATGGTGGCCAGCAGCAGGAGGTCGATCAACTCGTCCGAGCCGTTGCCGATGATGATGCGCTGGCTGGGCGCCCCGGTGTACGCGGCGATGCGCTCCCGCGCCACCCGCTGGTCGGCGTCCGGGTATTCCTGGTAATGGTCGAAGCTCGCCAGTACCTCCTGCACCCGCATTGAGGTCCCGTAGGGGTTCTCGTTCATGTGCAGGCGGATGATCTCGTCGACTGGTTTGCCGATGCGATCGGCGACGGCCTCAACCGGTTCGACCGGGACGTATCCGTCCAGGTCGAGGACAGTGTTGCGGATGAGCCGCCGAAGAGCCTTGGGTATTGCCACGTAGCCTGTCCGTCTCCCGGTGTCCGTCCCGGCGGCGGTGGCTTCACCACGCCGGTACCCGCTACAATCGTTTGCCGATCACCGTCGTGCGTTGTGGAAGCAAGGGTGACATATGCGACGAATTCCCGGTCCCGCTGCCATCAGGCAAGGACCGGCGCCATCTCCTTGCCCGGGGCGCGGCGGTGCGGTCCTGCGCCGGGGTGGACACCGTTCCGAGCGCAGCGCTGCCGCCATGGTCGCTATTATAGCCACGGTCGGGCTGGTGCTGGCCCTGCTCGCCACATCGGCGGGTTTCGTACCCGGCGCCGCCGCGGCGGCGCCGCGGCCGATGGTGGTGCCTGACGGGTCGCTCGCTGCCCCGGTTCTCGTGCCGGACATCACTGCCCGCGCTGTGCTCGCGGTCGATCTCGTCACGGGTGCGACGCTGACGGCCGTCAACCCAGACATGCCCTTTCCACCCGCCAGCACGACGAAGATGCTGACGGCCCTCGTCGTCCGCCAGCATGCCACGCTGGACGAGCTCGTCACCATCGAGCCGGGGGATCTGGTCGATGAGGAGATCTACGCCCACGTGGGCCTCCGGCCCGGCGACCGCGTGGCGGTGCGTGACCTGCTCGCCGGCCTGCTGATCCCGTCGGGCGGTGACGCCGCGCGGGCGCTCGCCCGCGTTGTCGGGGCTCGTCTGGATCCGGGCGCAGCCGATCCGCGCGCGGCGTTCGTCGCGGAGATGAACCGCGTCGCCCGGCGCCTGGGGATGCGCAACACGTACTTCGTCAATCCGGACGGGCGCGACGCGCCCGGCCAGCGTTCGACCGCCCGGGATCTCGCCATCCTCGGCGCGACGTTGCTAAAGGACCCGATCCTGGCGGAGGTCGTGGCGCGGCCGGTGACGACCATTTCCGTCGAGGGCCCGAACGCGCGCGACATCACGCTCTGGAGCACCAACCAACTGCTCGGGGAACTGGGCGTGCACGGGATCAAGACGGGAACGACGGCCGAGGACGGAGAGAATCTAGTTGCGGTGGCGTGGCGCGGAGACCATCAGGTCATCACGGTGACGCTCGGAAGCGACGAGGGTGAGCGCTTCAACGACGTCCGCGCCCTCTTCGACGCGCTGGATACCCACTTCCGCTGGGTGCGGCTCGGCCGGGACGGGGATCACCCGGACCTGGAGGACCAGCTCGCGGCCGACGGATTCCGGCTGATGACCAACCGAACCCTGCTGCTGACGGCGGGGCAGGCCGATCGGCTGCGGTACGACCTGCGGCTCGCGCCGGTGGGACGCTCTTCCCCGTGGGCTATCCAGGGTGAGGTAGTATTCCACGTGGGCGCAACGGAGGTCCTGCGGCTCCCCGTGTATCGATCCGGACGCGAGGCCGGAGATCCGTCCCAGCCGTGACGGGCCGTTGCTCCCGACCGGCTCCGACGATGCCTCCGGGGTCGGCGAGCAGGCGAGGAGCGACCGGTGGAGAGACTGCAACGAGTGCTGGCCGCGCATGGCGTGGCCTCCCGTCGCAAGGCTGAGGAGCTGATCACCGCGGGGCGGGTCACGGTGGACGGCCAGGTGGTCCGCGAGTTGGGCGTTCGGGTGGACCCGCAGCGCCAGGAGATCCGTGTGGACGGCAAGCGGCTGCGTCCCGAGCGCCGCCGCTATATCATGCTCAACAAGCCACCGGGCTACATCACGACGGTCAGCGACGAGCGTGGCCGCCGCACGGTCATGGATCTGGTCCAGGTGCCGGAGCGGGTGGTGCCCGCTGGGCGGCTCGACCGTCCGACGGCGGGGCTTCTCCTGCTCACTAACGACGGGGATCTGCTGTTCCGCATCACCCATCCTCGCTACGAGTTGGAGAAAGAGTACGAAGTCCTGGTGGATGGGCACCCGCCGCCGGCGGTGCTTGACCAGTTGCGGCGCGGCGTGACGGTGGACGGGGAGCGCGTGGTGCCGGATCAGGTCCGGCCGCTCCGGATCGAGGAAGCCGGGACCGTGCTCCGCATCGTCATCCACGAGGGCCGCAACCGCATCGTGCGCCGGATGATGGAGCGGGTCGGCTACCCGGTGCTCAAATTGACGCGGACGCGGGTCGGGCCGATCCACGTCCGGGGCGTGCCGCTCGGTGCCTGGCGCGACCTGACGCCGGGGGAGGTCACGCAGTTGCTGGAAGCGGTTGGCCTGGACCCTGCCTCGGCGGGTCGTCCGTTGCCGGAACCGGGGCGCCGGTCGGCTCCCGGCGGGCGGCGGGGCGAGGAACGTCGCTCGGGGCCGGCACGGCGGGGTGATCGGCGCGGTGGGCCGGAAACGGGGCCGCGCGAGCGATTCGGGAGAGGGCGTGGAGGTGAGCGAGGTGCCCGGCGACCGCCTGGTCGTGGCGATCGACGGCCCGGCGGCGGCCGGCAAGACGACCGTGGCGAGCGCGGCGGCCCGCCGGCTTGATGCGCTCTTCTTCGATACCGGCGTGATCTACCGGGCGCTGACGCTGGCGGCGCTGCGGCACGGCGTTGCACCCGAGGACGGCCTGCGGCTGGCCGGCCTGGCGCGGCACCTCGACATCCAGGTGCGGCCGCCATCCCAGCCGGACGGGCGCTTCTACGACGTCTGGCTCGAGGGCGAGGATGTCACCCAGCAACTCCGCGACCCGGAGGTCGATCGCGCGGTGTCGGCGGTGTCGGCCCACCCGGCGGTGCGCCGGGCGTTGCTCGACGTCCAGCGCCGGATCGCCCGCTCCGGTCGCGTCGTCCTGACCGGGCGGGACATCGGCACGGTCGTCGTGCCGGACGCCGACGTGAAGATCTGGCTCGACGCCTCCCTGGAAGAGCGCGCGCGACGGCGCCAGCGTGATCTGGCCGCGCAGGGGATCGAGCGGTCGCTCGACGAGGTGATGGAGGAGATGGAGCGGCGGGACCGGGCGGACGCCGAGCGTGCGATCGCGCCGATGAAGCCCGCGAAGGACGCGGTCGTCATCGTCACCGACGGACGCTCGATCGAGGAGGTCGTGGAGGAGATCGTCCGGCTGGCCGGAGGGGAGAGCGAGTCGCGATGACCACGGGGGGGAGTCCGGACGACGCCGCGTGGCCGGAGTCGCGGCGCCGTCGCATCAAGCTGGCACTGTTCCGCGGGGCGCGGGTCATCGTGCTCCCGCTTCTCCGGCTGCTGCTCGGGATGCGGATCGAAGGTCTGGAGAACGTCCCACCGCGCGGCGGTGCGCTCGTGGTGGCGAATCACCTCCACAACTCCGACCCGATCCTCCTGATCGCGGCGTTCCCGCGTCCGGTCTTCTTCATGGCCAAGAGCGACGTGTGGCGCGTGCCGGTGGCGCGGTGGTTCGCCGAGTTGTCCGGTGCCTTCCCGGTTGAGCGCGGGCGGCCGGATCGCAAGGCCCTCCGCCACGCCGAGCAGGAGCTGGCGCGCGGCTGGCTGGTCGGCGTCTTCCCGGAGGGCGGGCGCAGCACCACCGGCGCGCTGAAGAGTCCCTATCCCGGGGTAGCGTTGATCGCGGCGCGCAGCAGAGTGCCCATCATCCCCACCGCGATCTGGGGCACGGAGGTGCTGCCGTTCAACGGGAAGAAGGGACGACGGAAGGGGAAGGGGTGGCCCAAGGTGCGCGTGCGGATGGGCAAGCCCTTCTACCTCCCGGAGGGGACCGGTGACGGGAGCCGTCCCGACCTGGCGACGCTCACCGACCTCATGATGATCGAGGTTGCTAAGTTGCTGCCCCCCGAATACCGCGGCATCTATGCCGACCGGGTGGCCGAAGCCGCCGCGGAGCCGCATCCATCTCCCACCCCGCTCCCGACTGCCGGGGAGGAGCGGCGGTAGGGGCACGCCGGCGGTGCGGCCACGGTGTCCGACAGGCGAGCTTGCCGCTGCGAGGGGGGCGGCGGTGCGGAACGTTGCGTTCGCTCGCCGGTGCGAATCCGCCCTTGCGGCGTGCCGTCGCTGCGCCACGGACAGGGGCGAGCGGAGCGGGTGAGGCGACCCGGCGACGTCGATTCGGTCCCGTACCTACTTGTACGTACTAGCGGTCTGGTGTAGTATGGTGCCTACTGGTCAAGGTAGGGCCGCGCACGACACGGCCAGCCGGGCCCACGTGGGGGACGTGGCTCCGCGCAGCCGCCTTGACCGTCTCGGGTAGGGAAGGTCTGATTGGGGAGGCCGACGGTGGGCCGGAGCCGGGCATGGCGCGTCCGGTGGAAGAGCCACCTGCTCTTCCTGACCGTACTGTCGCTCCTGTGGTGGCAGACAGGTGCGGTAGTCGCGGCGGACCATCCACCCGACATTGCCGCGGCGCATGCGGTGGTGGTGTCGGCGGACACGGGCGAGGTGCTCTTCGACAAGGGCATGGATGCCGAGATGGCTCCGGCCAGCCTCACCAAGATCTTCACTGCGGTCGTCGCGTTAGAGACGGCACCCCTCGATCAACCCATCACCATTACGGAAGACGATCTGGTCGGCGAATCGGCCATGGGGCTGATCGCCGGCGAGGAAGTTACCCTCCGCACCTTGCTCTACGGCATGATGCTGCCCTCCGGCAACGACGCCGCGATGGCGATCGCGCGCGGCCTGAGTGAGCCGTCGGACGGCAGTTCATCGACATCGATCGCCCCCTTCATGGCGCGCGTGAACGAGCTCGTGCAGCGGCTGGGCCTGACCCACACCCACCTGGTGAATCCGCACGGCCTCGACGAGCCCGGGCACGTCTCCAGCGCTCGCGACATCGCAGCGATCACGATGTACGCGCTCGGCAATCCCGAGTTTCGGCGGATCATCGGGAGCGCGTACTACGCGGACGAAGGCTTCGAGCTCTACAGCAGCAACGAGTTGCTCTCGAGCTACTCCGGCCTGATCGGCGGCAAGACGGGTATCACCGACGATGCGGGCTATTGCCTGGTCGAGGTGGCACAGCGTGACGGTCACACCATCATCGCCGTGGTGTTCGGCAGCACGGCCGATGATTGGTACGCCGACGCGGTCTCGCTGCTGGACTACGGCTTCGCCGCCCTTGCCGCGGCGCCGTCGGACCCGGCCCGCCCCCGGATCACGCTGGCGCCGGCCGAGCCAGTGGTGGCGGCGCCGACCGTCCAGGCAACGCCGGCGGAGGGCTCCTCGCTGACGGTCGATCGGGTGGCCGACACGACGGCGGTCGTACACGCGGCGGATGCGAGGCCGGGGAGCGGCGGACTGTCGTGGCGCTGGCCGCTGGCGTCGGTTGCCACGATGGGCCTGGCCCTGGCGCTGATCGTGAACTATCCCGTTCTCCTCGGGGTTGGTGGGCTGCTCTGGCAGCGTCGCCGGGCCGGCCATCTTGCGCTCGGCGTGCCGCGCCTCCTGACACGGTTGTTCCGGCCGCGACCGCAGCGCCGGCGCATCCAGTCCGCGCCGGTAGCCTCTCGCACCACCCCGATGCGCCGAACCGCACCGGCCGGCGCGACGCTGGCCGTTCAGACCGCCCCCACGCGCCGGACCGCGCCGGCCGTTTCGACCGCGCGGCCCACGACACCGGTGTGGCGGCCGAGCGCGGCGCGGATACCTGCGGAGCCGCAAGTCGTGCCGCTCAACCGGGCCGAGGCACTCGCGTCCCGTGCCGTGCGCCTGGCCCGTCGGGGCGATTACCGCGCCGCGACGCACGAGTTCGCCCGGTCGCTACAGGCCGACCCCACCTATGACCTCACCCGCTGCCCCGGCTTCTGGTCCATGGATGCCCTGGGCTACGTCGCGGCGGCGCGCGCCTATCTGCTCCTCAACCGCCCGGCCGACGCGCGCACCCTGGCGACCATCGTCCAGTTGAGCTACGGCTCAAGCCGCGAGCTGGAGCGAGTTCTGGCCCGTACCGGCACCACCGCAGCGTTGGTCTAGGATTCGGACCGGCGCGTGCTCCTCGCGTCACTCTCGCCGCGGAACGTGCCTGGGGCCAGAGCCGCCGGGATGACGATGGGAAGCCCGCTAGAGCTGGCCCAGGACGGAGATCCGACCGGGTGGCGTGAAGGATCCCACGCTGTGGCCCGTGCCCGGGGCTAAAGCCGCCGGGCTAGGAAGCGAAGCCCACTGAAGGGGCTGGGGACGCGGTGTCCGGTGGGTGGTCGGATCGGGTCCGCCGAGGTGCGGGACACGAGAGCCCCTTCAGTGGGCTTTTCATATTCAGCCCCGTGGCTTTAGCCCCGGGCACGAGCCGAGCGGCGGACCCCCATATCATTCGTCCAACTCCATGAGCGCCGGGCACATGCCGGAACGCTGGATTCCGTACCACCTGGACGTGAGTCCGATTCCTCCAGCCGGCTTGAGCCGGCTTTCGTGGTGAGCCCGGGGCTTGAGCCCCGGGCACCGACTACGCTGCGGGGCTCCGTGCTACGCGGGGGATGGCGGCCTGCCCGCTCCTGCGTCACGACTACAGACTCGATCCATCTGCCAGACGGCATCGCTCGAGGGCCATCGCTCAGTCGGCAGGCGATCGTGGCTGCCGTCGTCGTCCCGGCGGCTGGGCTTCGGGCGGTTGACACCGGCGGTCTGGATCGGGTAGCACCCGGGCAGGGAACCCACGCCCACCGAGTCGTCAACACACATTGATACGAGCCATATAAGCTGTTATACTACGTGCGTGTGAAACACGGTGGTAGCTCCGGGGAGGTCGCATGCGTCAGAACGAACCACTCTACGTGATCAGCGTCGCGGCAAGGCTGCTGGAATTGCACCCGCAGACGCTGCGGAAGTACGAGCGGGAGGGCTTCGTCTCGCCGTCTCGCACCGCCGGGAACCTGCGGCTCTATTCGTCGAGCGACATCGAGCGCTTGCGGCAGGTCAAGTACCTGGTGGAGCGGCGAGGGATCAACCTCTCCGGCGTGCAACTTGCCATGGATGTGACCCGCAGGCTCCGCGGCATTCGGCGTGAAGTCCAGTCGCTCTCGGACCGCAATAACGGGCGACTCGACTACCTGGTTCGAGAGATCGATGCACTGTTGGAGTTGCTCGGCACCTCCCCCGACGTCGAATAGCCAGCGACGGACGCGCGACCCATCCACGACCTGGGAGCACCCACACCCTGCCGGTGCCCGCGGGGTATCGGCACCTGCTTGGGAGAGTTGACCGATGAATCTATCGCGATTGACCGAGAAGGCGCAAGAGGCGCTGATTACTGCTCAAAGGGAGACCGAAGAGCGGCGCCTTGCGCAGCTCGACGTCGAGCCGCTGCTCTACGCCCTGGTCAGCCAGCGCGACGGTGTCGTGCCTCAGGTGCTCCTGCGGCTCGGGATCGACCCGCGGGCGGCGCAGGCGGAACTGCTCCGGACGGTCGAGGCGTCGCCGAGATTGCAGTACAGCGCGGAGCCGGTGCTCGGCGCCGGGCTGCGGCGTGTCCTGGAGCGCGCCGAGCAGGAGGCCCGTGCCTTCGGCGACGAGTACATCAGCACTGAGCACCTCCTCCTGGCCGCACTCGAAGCGACGCCGAATGCACCGGCGGTCAAGGCGCTGCAGCGGCTGGGTGTGAACCGGGATCGTGTCCTGACGGCCCTGAGCCAGATCCGCGGCGCGCAGCGCGTGACCGGCACGAACCCCGAAGACACGTACCAGGCGCTGGAGAAGTACGGCCGCGATCTGACCGATCTGGCCCGCAAGGGGAAGCTCGACCCGGTCATCGGGCGCGATGAGGAGATCCGTCGGGTCATCCAGGTGCTCTCGCGCCGGACCAAGAACAACCCGGTGCTGATCGGCGAGCCGGGCGTCGGTAAGACGGCGATCGTCGAGGGGCTCGCCCAGCGGATCGTCCGCGGCGACGTGCCGGAGGGCCTGAAGGACAAGCGGATCGTGCAGTTGGACCTGGCGGCGATGGTCGCCGGGGCCAAGTACCGTGGTGAGTTCGAAGAGCGCCTGAAGGCCACGCTCAACGAGATTCAGGAGGCCGAGGGGCAGATCATCGTCTTCATCGACGAGCTGCATACCGTCGTCGGCGCCGGCGCGGCCGAGGGGGCGATGGACGCCTCGAACATGCTGAAGCCGATGCTCGCGCGCGGTGAGTTGCACGCGATCGGCGCGACGACACTCGACGAGTACCGCAAGCACATCGAGAAGGACGCCGCGCTGGAGCGCCGGTTCCAGCCGGTGCTCGTCGGTGAGCCGACCGTCGAGGACACCATCAGCATCCTGCGTGGGCTGCGCGAGCGGTACGAGCTGCACCACAAGGTCCGTATCCTGGACTCGGCGCTGGTCGCTGCTGCGGTGCTGTCGAACCGGTACATCACCAACCGGTTCCTGCCGGATAAGGCGATCGACCTCGTCGACGAGGCGGCCGCCCGCCTGCGGATGGAGATGACCAGCATGCCGGCGGAGCTGGACGAGCTTCACCGGCGAATCATGCAGCTCGAGATCGAGCGCGAGGCGCTGCGCAAGGAGCGCGACGACGCCTCGAAGCAGCGGCTGCAGGAGCTGGAGCGCGAGCTGGCCGACCTGCGCGAGCAGGAGCAGGTGTTGCGCTCGCAATGGGAGCAGGAGCGCGAGGCGATCCAGCGGATCAGCGAGCTGAAGGAGCAGATCGAGCAGACCCGGCATGAGATCGAGCAGGCGCAGCGCGCGGCCGACTACGCACGCGCGTCGGAGTTGCAGTATGGCCGGCTGGTCGAGCTGGAGCGGAAGCTCAAGGAGGAAGAGCGGCACCTGTCCGAGGTGCAGACCCACGGCAAGCTGCTCAAGGAGGAAGTCGACGCCGACGACATCGCCGAGGTGGTGAGCAAGTGGACCGGTATCCCGGTCAGCAAGCTCGTCGAGGGCGAGATCGAGAAGCTGGTCCATATGGAGTCGCGGCTGCACCAGCGCGTCGTGGGGCAGGACGAGGCGATCGAGGCGGTGAGCAACGCCATCCGCCGTGCCCGGTCCGGGTTGCAGGACCCGAACCGGCCGCTGGGGAGCTTCATCTTCCTCGGGCCGACCGGCGTCGGGAAGACCGAGCTGGCGCGGGCGCTGGCCGAGTTCCTCTTCGACGACGAGCGCGCCCTGGTGCGGATCGACATGTCGGAGTACCAGGAGCGGCACACCGTCGCGCGGCTGATCGGCGCGCCGCCCGGCTACGTCGGCTACGACGAGGGCGGGCAGTTGACCGAGGCCATCCGGCGGCGGCCCTACGCGGTCGTCCTGTTCGACGAGATCGAGAAGGCGCACCCGGAGGTGTTCAACGTCCTGCTCCAGGTGCTCGATGATGGCCGGCTGACCGACGGCCAGGGCCGGACGGTCGACTTCCGGAACACGGTCATCATCATGACCAGCAACCTAGGGTCGGCCTATATCCAGGCGGCGGGGCCGCAAGGCGAGGCCGAGATGCGGCGCCGGGTGTTCGAGGCGCTCCGCAATCACTTCCGGCCGGAGTTCCTGAACCGGATCGATGAGATCGTCATCTTCCACGCGCTGACGCGCGAGCATCTGGCGATGATCGTCGACATCCAGCTCCGGCAGGTGGCCGAGCGGCTGGCGGACCGCAACATCACCCTCCAGGTGACGCAGCGGGCCAAGGAGTGGCTGGCCGACCGTGGGTACGACCCCGTCTTCGGCGCGCGCCCGCTCAAGCGGACGATCCAGCGCGAGGTGCTCGACCGGTTGGCCAAGTCGCTGCTGGCCGGGAAGATCCACGAAGGCGACACGGTTACCGTCGATGTCGGTCCGGATGGCGAGCTGACGATCCAGGGTGTGCTGTCCGCGGCCGAGGTCGTGGCGTAGGCGCGACGGCGCCGGTTCTCCCCGGTTGGCGTATAATCCTGACGGTCGGTCCGCACGGGCCGGCCGTCAGGTGTCCTTCCGGACGGAAGCCGTCGTGCTGCCCGGAGGACCGGGGATCCGGGTTGCTTGGGAAAGGCACCCACGGGATGGGCATCATCCATGATCTGCTCCAACTGATCATTCCTGCCGTCGTGCTCGCGTTGATCCCGATCCTGTTTATCCTCATCTTCGACATCGGCGCACACCTGCGGGAGCTCTTCGGCAGGCGGTAGCGTCGCGGCGGGAGGCGGCTCGACGCGATGTCCGATCTGAGCCAGCTTGGCAAGATCATCCTCCTCGTCGGGTTCGCGCTCATTGTGCTGGGCGGCATGATCTACCTGGCCGGCCGGGTGCCGCTGCTGGGGCGCCTGCCCGGTGACATCACCATCCGCCGCGGGCCGGTCACCATCTATATCCCGCTGGCGACGATGCTCCTCCTCAGCCTGATCCTCACTCTCATCCTGAACATCGTGTTTCGCCGCTAGGGCGAGGTTGCGCTGCGGCCGTGCCCTGCGTTGCGGCCCGAATAGAGGGTCATCCTGAGCGACGCGAAGGATCGCTCGCGTGTGTCGTTGCACCACGCCGAGATCCGGCGCTGCGCTCAGGAAGACATCGCATTTTCCAGGGTGGAACGGCACTGCTCAGCGAGAGCGGCCCTCACCCCCGACCCCTCTCCCAACCTTGGGAGAGGGGAGTTCCATACGAGGGCCAGACCAGACGCCGGCGCTCCTGTTGTTCTCCTGCCCCGAACGACGGCTCGCAGGAAACCGAGGGCTTGGCGGGTTTTGCGCGTCCCGTCGCGGAACAAAGGGCCGCCGCCGGGCGTCATCCTGACAGGGTGGGCCGTGATGGCCCGCTGTGGAGTGAGGAGGAGACAGATGCGGGCGGCCGGACGATCGACGGTGGTGCTGTTGCTGGGAGTGCTGGTGCTGGCTCTGGGGCTAGCGGCCTGCGGCGGCGTGCGCGAGGAGTCGGCGGTGGCTCCGAGTGCGGGGGGCGGAGCCAGTAGTGTGTCCACCAACGATAGCGCGGATGGCGCGCGGGAGAGCGCTGGAGCGGCGCCACCCCAGGCCGCGCAGATCGCGGACTGGGACCGGCGCATCGTGCGCACCGCCGAGCTGACGCTGACGGTCCAGAACGTCGAGCAGGCCATCGCCGCGGTGCGCGACATCGCGACGGCGCAGGGCGGGCAGATCCTGACCTCATCGACCTCCTACAACGGCGACTACCAGTCCGCGATGCTGACGATCGAAGTGCCCTCGGACCGCTTCGACCCGACCATGAGCGCGCTGCGGGGCCTCCCGCTGGTGGAGCGTGTGGACCACGAGACCACCAGCAGCCAGGACGTGACCGAGGAGTACGTGGATCTCCAAGCCCGGCTGCGCAATGCCGAGGCGACCGAGCAGCGGCTCCTCTCGCTCCAGGGACAGGCGACGCGGCTGGAGGACATCCTGGCGCTCGAGCGGGAGATCGCCCGCGTGCGTGGGGAGATCGAGCAGATGAAGGGGCGCCTGAACTACCTGGAGCGGCGCACCTCGTTCTCGCGGATCGACCTCCAGCTCCTCCCGGTCGGGGCCGGAGCAGGCCGGGCGGCGCACGAGTTCGACTTCGTGCTGGTGGTGCGCGAGGCGTGGGATGCGTCGATGCGCTTTGCCGGGCAGGTGGCGACGGTGGGGCTGACGGTTGTCGTCTTCCTCTGGTGGCTCTGGCCGCTGGTTGCGGCAGGGGCGGTGTACTACGCGCGCCGCGCTCGTCGCCGCGGCGCCACGCCCGGCGCGACCGAGGTGTGATGCCATCTCCGGGAACGCAGCACGCGGAACCGCGAGAGCGACCCGCACCCCAACCCCTCTCCCAACGTTGGGAGGGGGGCTTGTTCTTGGGGCCTGCGTGGGTATGAGCAGACTGGCGCCGCGGACGCGGCGCCAGTGTCGTGTTGGGTGTTCCTACGCCCCGCCGAGGATGGCAAGGCCGGCGAGGGCATAGGCGCGAGTGGCGTCCAGCACCTCGTCGATGCCGACCCACTCGTCCGGCTTGTGCGCCAGGGACGGGTCACCCGGTCCGTAGATGATGGTCGGGTAGCCACGAGCGGCGAAGTGTCTCCCGTCGGTGGCCATGCTGAAGCCGGTCAGGGTGGTGTCGAACCCGAGGTACTGGTTGGCGGCGAGCATCGCCTTCACGATCGGGGAATCCTCGGCCACGACCGTGGCCTCTCTGCCACCCCAGCCGGCCGGCTCGACCTCGACGCGCAGGCCGGGGATCCGGGCGATCGCCTGCTCGGCGACGCGGCGGATCTCCGCGACGACCTCGGCGGGCTTCTCCCCCGGAACGATGCGCCGGTCGATGTGGATGGTGCAGCGGTCGGGGACGACGTTGGACTTGACGCCGCCCTCGATCAGTGAGACGCAGGCTGAGGACGGGTGGAAGTAGGGGTGGGTGCGCTTCGCCAGCTCCGGCCACAGCTCGTCTTGCAGGGCGACGATCACGCGGGCCATGCCCTCGATCGCGTTGGCGCCCTCCCAGGGGAGCGCGCCGTGGGCGGCCCGGCCGTAGACCGTGACCCGGACTCCCTGCCCGCCCTTCTCGCCGACGCAGACGCGGTTCAGGGTCTGCTCACCGACGATGACGAAGTCGGGGCGGATCGTGTCGGACTGGGCGACCAGTTGGGATCCGGCCACGCCGCCGATCTCCTCATCGGCCACCGTGTTGACGATCAGGGTGCCGCGCAGCGGCACGCCCGAGCGCGCCAGGGCGAGGGCGGCCATGATCTGCGCGGTGACGCTGGCCTTGTCGTCGCCGGCGCCGCGGCCGTAGACGCGGCGGTCGTGAATCTCGGCGCCGAACGGCGGGTGGGTCCAGGCCGACTCTTCTCCCGTCGGCACCACGTCGACGTGGGCGTTCCAGAGCAGCACAGGGCCGGAGCCGCGCTCGAGCCGGGCGATCAGGTTCGGCTTCGTCTCCTCCTCAGCGAGGATCTCGATGGCAAAGCCGGCCGCCTCCAGGGTTTCGCGGCAGCGGGCGATGGCGTCTCGGACGTCGCCGGGCGGGTTAATCGATGGGATGCGCACCAGTGACTGAAGGAACTCCACTACCTCGCGCTCATCGATCTGCGCCAGCACCTGCGTCGCCTGCTTCGGGTCGAGCCGTGGGCTCGCTAGGGTCATGCGGTCCTCCCTTCCGCGGTGTCGCCACCGATCCCTGCCCTGTTGGGGCCCGGCGGCAGTATAGCAGGCGGGCCGTGGCCCCGGATCGGCTTTGGCTGGGTGCGGAGGCTGTGCTATGCTGGCCGGCGGCGACAGCGGCGGGGTCTCGGCCCGCCGCTGCCTGATGGAGGAGGGACACAGGCATGACGCTGGCCGGAGCTGATCTCGCTCCCCGGCTTGCGCCCGTACGCGGCTACGTGATCGATATCGACGGGGTGCTCTACCGCGGGGACATGGCGCTGCCGTACGCCCGCGAGTTCCTGGCCGCGCTCGACGCACGGGGCATCCCCTACGTGATGGCGACCAACAACTCGACGCGTACGCCCGAGCAGTACACCGAGAAGCTCGCCCGGATGGGCATCCCCGTTCCGCCCGAGCGGATCGTCACCTCGAGCCTCGCCACCCGCGCCTGGCTGGAGGAACGGTATCCGGCCGGCACGCGGGTGCACGTACTAGGCATGGCGGCGCTGCGCGAGGCGATTTTCGGCGATGGTCGCTATCAGCCCGCTGACCTGGACGCCGAGGTCGTGGTGACCGGGGCCGACTGGGAGCTGACGTACGACAAGCTCGCGCGTGCCTGCCTCGCCATCCGGCGCGGGGCGACCTGGGTGGCGACCAACCCGGACACGACCTTCCCGACGGAAGAGGGGCTGGTCCCCGGCGCGGGGGCGATCCAGGCGGCGCTGCGGGTGGCGACAAGCCGCGAGCCGATCGTCATCGGGAAGCCGGAGCCGGGGATGCTGGTTGAGGCCGGCCAGTTGATGGGGATCAGCCCCGATTCGACGGCGGTGCTGGGAGATCGGCTCGACACCGACATCCAGGCGGGGCACCGTGCCGGTTTCATTACGGTGCTGGTGCTGACGGGCGTGACCGGCGCAGCGGACCTGACGACAGATTCCCTCCAGCCTGATGTCGTGGTGCCGGATCTGGCGCCGCTGTTGGAGTACTACCGGACGATCCCGTGAGGCGCGTCGGACGTTACGACATCGATGATCCATCCAAAATCCAGGGGCGGGATGAGGTCCAGGTGCACGACCGCAGCCTGGCCTCGCTGCGCCTGCGGCACGCGCTGGCGGCGCTGGCCGGCGTGCAGGGTCGCGTCCTCCTGCTCGGCTGCGGCGCGGGGCGCTACCTTCGCGCCCTGAGTCGCGAGCGGCCGGATCTCACCGTCTTGGGTGCCGACCTGAGCCGGGTCGCCCTCCGGGAGGCGCGTCGCCGCTCTCGGGCCCACGATCTGGTCTGCCTGGACGCCAGCCTCCTCCCCTTCGCCGATAGCGTCTTCGACGCCGTCCTCTTCTTCGACCTCTTGGAGCATGTGCCGGAGCACCGGCGGATGCTCGCCGAAATCGCCCGCGTGCTCCGCCCCGGCGGCGTGCTGCACGCCTTCGTGCCGCTGGAGGGCAAGCCGGGCACGGTCTACCACCTGCTGCGGCGGAGTCGCCGCATCCCGATCAACCGCTGGAAGCGGGACCACGTCGGCCACATCAACCACTTCACGCCAGAGGAGGTCTTCCGCGAGCTGTGGGAGGCCGGTCTGAGCGTGGAGCACCGGGCGTACGGGTTCCACCTGGTCAGCCAGATCCATGACGTGGTCGACTACTGGCAGCGCGAGCGCAACAGCGGCGGTGCGGGCCTGCTACCCCCGGCAGCGGTCAACGCCATCGCGCGAGCCGTCTTCATCCCGACCTGGCGCCTCTCCTACCTCGAGGACCGCCTCTACCGCGGCCGCCACCTGGCTGCCGGGCTCCACCTCACCGCGCGGCGGTGCGCCTCGTCGCCTGCGGTGAAGCTTGACCCGCGGAACTAGCCGCTCGGGCCGCCGTACCCGCCGATACGGAACCCCTGCCAGATACATGTGATCGCTTCGGGAAATAGATAGCCTCACACAAACATTTCTTGCTCGGTCGTCTCCACGGCCACCCCGTCACCTGACGACATTTACACTGGCGACTTCTACGCCATCAAGGGAGCCGTCAGAGATCGTCCGTAGAATCAACGTCACATACGCGCCCATGGTGAACAGATGGACGAGCCTTTGTGCTTGCCCGGGAATGGCCCATCAGTGGAGGGTGGCCCATGTCCGCGCGGATCGACGCCGGAACACGTGAGGCATCGCCTCCTTGGTTGGAGGAGAGGTGCGACATTGCTCATACGGTCCCCGACGATTCGTCTCCGATCCCACCATCGCTCACGATCGTGGTACCGACGCGCAACGAGGCGGAGAATGTCGGTCCGCTCGTCGAACGCCTCGATCGGTGCCTGCCGGGCGAGGTGCTAGAGATCATCTTCGTCGACGACAGCGATGACGACACGGTAGCGGCGATCGAGGCGCTGGAGCGGTCACCCTACCGCGTAATTCGGGTTATCCACCGCCCGCGGGGTGAGCGCCATGGTGGGTTGGGCGGGGCTGTCGTGGTGGGGCTGCGTGCCGCCAGGGCCGACTGGGTCTGCGTGATGGATGCCGACCTGCAGCACCCACCGGAGGTGATCCCGTCCCTCCTGGAGCGCGCGCGGGCCACACACGCCGACCTGGTGATTGCGAGTCGTTACTGCGAGGACGGCAGCCTCGGCAGGATGGGTGAACTCCGGGCCGCCGCGTCTCGCACCACGACGATCCTCGCCAAGATGGTCTTTCCCGGCCGGCTCCGCGGGGTGACCGACCCGATGAGCGGTTTCTTCCTGGTGCGCCGCAGAGCGGTGGACCCGGATTGCCTCCGACCCCGCGGCTTCAAGATCTTGCTGGAGATCCTCATCCGCACCGAGGGGCTGCAGGTGGCCGAGGTGCCGTATCAGTTTGGGGAGCGTCACGCCGGAGAAAGCAAGGCGTCACTGCGCGAGGCGATTCGCTACCTGATGCTGCTCTGGCAGTTGCGCTTGAGCGACCAGACGCGCCGCTTCGTCCGGTTCGCGGTGGTCGGAGCCTCAGGGCTGGGGGTGAATACGCTCGCCCTCCTCGCCTTCGCCGAGATCCAGGGGCTCCATTATCTGGTCGCGGCGGCGTTGGCGACGCAGGTATCGACGCTGTGGCTGTACTTGCTGACTGAGTCCTTCGTTTTCAGCGGGCGCGAGAGCACGCGTGGGCCGCTGGCTCGCATGGGCCTGTATTTCGGGATGAACAACGCTGCGTTGCTTTTCCGAGGACCTCTGATGTACGTGTTGACCTCGATATTCGGGATCTTCTACGTGGCGTCCAATCTGATCTCGCTCCTCGCGCTGACGGTGCTCCGCTTCGCGGTCGCAGACATGTGGATCTGGGACGCCGCCCGGCGCGCACGCCGGACCACAGGTCCGGCACTCTACAACATCCACGACATCGTCACGGTGCGGTCGACCGTGCCCTTGCCGGAACTCGAGCAGTTCCGCGTGGGGGCACTGGACGGGCCGCCGACCATCGACGTGCGCACGCAGGCGCGCCGTCCCCAGCGGGTGAGCGCGGAGCGGCACTTCCAGTACGACGAGCGCCTCGGGATGTTTGGCTTCTGGATCGACGTGTGCCTCGGGGACGCCATCGACGTGGTGGCATCGCCGCTCCTGGCGCGCTCGCCCCACGTGCTCTACACGAACGTCGTCGAGCCGATCCTGCGCTGGACCTTCGTCCAGCGGGGCTACGCACTGATCCACGGGGCCTGTATCGCCTATGACGGCCATGCCTACCTGGTGACGGCCCGGACCGACACCGGCAAGACGACAACGGTCCTGCGCATCCTCGACCGGCAGCGGTGGGAAAACAACACCGCGGCATTCATCTCCGACGATCTCACCCTGGTGACACCAGGGGGGACCGTGCTGACCTACCCCAAGCCGCTGACGATCAGCAAGCACACGGTTGCGGCGTTGAACCGGCCGGCCCTGACGCGGCGGGAGCGGCTGGGCCTGCCGATCCAGAGCCGGATCCACTCCCGGGGTGGACGGCGCTTCGCCTTCCTGCTGACCCGCACGCGGTTGCCCATCGCGACCATCAACGCGCTGGCGCAGTGGCTGGTGCCGCCGCCGAAGTATCCGGTCCAGCGGCTGATTCCGCAGGTCAAGCTGGCACGGGAAGCACGGCTCGAAGGGCTCTTCGTCATCGAGCGCGGGACGGATGATGAGTTCCGTCTCGACCCCGACGAGATGCTCGACATCCTGATGAGCAACTGCGAAGACGCATATGGCTTCCCACCGTACCCGGCCATCCGTGGGCATCTCCTCCAGGCCAATGGCAAGGATCTCTCTGTGGTGGAGCGGCAGATCGTCCAGCGTGCGCTGGAGGGGGTACCGGGGCGGTTGATCCGCAGCAGTTCGATGGACTGGGCCCAGCGCATTCCGGCGCTCATCGCTGCTCCGTCCCAACGGCGCGGGATGGTGCCGGGTGGGTTGGCGATCGAAGGCCCCGTGCCCGAGCCTGGCACCGGAGGATGAGTTGCCGGGCAGGCGCCTGGCAGCACCAAGGAGTGTGACACCGACGACGAATCCGGCTGGGTTAGACGGGTAAGGGTAGATGTGATCGGATCGCGAAGATGCCGGCGAGCGGCGCTACTGCAGCGAGCGATGGCCGTACGGTGCTTGATCGTAGGGGCGTCGCGCGCGCGCCGGGGACTCGTGCTATTCGGGATGATCGTTCTGCTTGCCCTGGCGCACGGGCCGGACCGTGCCGCGGCCGCCGATGCAGTCGAGCTGACCCTGGAGGTGCCGCCGGCGATCCAGGTCGGCGATGACATCCCGATCATGGCGCGGCTGACCGCCTCGGGAGCGCCGCTCTCCGGGGAGGTCGTCGAGCTTCGGATGGGCGACGAAGTCACCGAGCGCGCCACGACTGGGCCGGATGGCACCGCCGGGTTCCAGGTGCGGGGAACCCTGGCCGCTGGTGACTATGAGTTGGTCGCGCGTTTCCCGGGCACCGACACGCTGGCGGCGGCGACCGCGTCCGCCACGGTCACGGTCGAGCCGACGATGCTCGAAATCCGGACCGTGCCGTGCCTGCCGGGCGTCACCTTCACCCTGGACGACCACCCCTTCGCCTCGGATGCGGAGGGGATCGCGCGGTTCCCCATTTCGCAGCCGGGTACGTTCCGGCTCGAGGCCCCGCCGCGTGTGGACCTGAGCACGACCCAGCGAGCGGACTTCAGTCGCTGGTCGGACGGCGTCTACGTGAGCTTCCGCGACGTCGAGCTTCCGGGGCGGCAGTTGGTTGCTGGGTTCCTGGTGAGCTATCTGACCAACCTGACCTTTGCTGACGCAGAGGGGGAGTTCGTCCCGCCGACGCGCATCAGCTCGATCAGGGTGAGGACCGCACAGGGGCAGACCCTCGATCTGGACCCGCAGGCCGCGCAGTGGCTTCCGGCAACGACCGTGGTGAAGACGCCGACAGGGCTCCGTGCCCAGCCGGTCCGCTACTCGGTGCAAGAGGTCATCGTCGATGGGATTCGCACGGTGCGCCAGGGCGAGGTCACCTTCACACTGCGGCCCGAAGTGGCCCCCAGCATTCCCCTCTCCCTGCATCGCATCACCGTGACGAGCCGGGCGACCCTGCTGGGCGACCGGGTTGGCACGGGCGTGGTGCTGCAGCATCCGGATGGCTCGCGGGAGTACCAGCCATACGACGAGTCGGGCCAGGCTACCTTCGAAGGGCTGCCGATCGGGACCTACCGTGCCTGGGTCCTCGGCGCCGGGGGCTATACACGGGCGCAACTCTTCGACCTGGTACCGGGTGCGACCGTCACGATCCCGGTGATCACCTACTTCCTGATTGCTGTGGTGCTGGCAATCCCGGTGGGCATCCTCTTCGCCCTGCTGGTCGTGTCGGGCACCCGAATTGGGCGCTTCCTGCCGGTCGCTGCAGGGCAACCCATCGGGATCGGCAGGCGTGCCCTGTACGGCGTGACTGGTGTCGCCGCCGTGGTCGGGGTCGTCGGGGTCGGCTACGGGCTGACAGCGGCACATGGGCCATGGCTGCTGGCCCCGGATCGCCTGCTCCGGCCCACCGACACGCTCGCCGCGACGCAGGACCACGTGCCGGAGCAAGCCGATGTGGAGGTGGTCCCGACCTCGGAAACCCGCCCGGCCGTGGAGGTAGCCGAGGTCTTCCGGCGACTGTGGAACGCCAGCGGCGGCCCACGGGTGTTCGGCAGACCGCTCGGCGCCGCCTACCAGCAGGTCGACCCCGAGACGGGGGCGACGCTCACCATTCAGTACTTCGATCGGGCGCGCTTCGAACTGCACCCGCACCTGGCCGGGACGCGCTACGAGATCCAGCTCGGTCGCGTGGGCTGGGAGGAGGCTGAGCGCCGTGGCCTCCTCGGAACCGAGCCGTTCCAACCCGTCCCGCCCAGCGCGGCGGAGCAGTCGGCGAACTGCGAGTACTTCCCCACGACCGGGCACCGGGTCTGTGGACACTTCCTCACCTTCTGGCGCAGCAACGGGCTGCGTCTCGGGGATACCGGGACCAGCTTCCGGGAATCGCTGGCGCTGTTCGGCTATCCGATTAGCGAGGAGTTCCGCGATCCCGAGACCGGGCTGATCGTGCAGTACTTCGAGCGTGCCCGGCTGGAATATCGGCCGGAGCAGGCCGGTACCCCTGACGAAGTGACGATCGGCGAACTGGAGGGGATCGATTCATGAGGAGATGGAGCCGGCTGGCGGAGCGTCGCTGGGCGGCATTGGAGGCGGCAGCCTTGCTCGCGATCACCGCACTGGCTGCGACGGCGCGCCTCTGGGATCTCGGGGCGATCGGTCTCCGAGGCGACGAGGCGGTCTATGCCGGGCAGGCGGCCGTCCTGGCCGGGGACCAGGAACTGAAGCGGTACTTCGTGCTGCTGTCGCGCGGTAACTCCAACTTCCTGCTGTACCAGTACGTCCTCGCGGCCGCCTACTGGCTGTTTGGCGTGAGCGACGTCCTGGCGCGGGTGGTCGCCGCCGTCTTCAGCATCCTCACCGTGCCCTTGACGTATGCCATCGGTCGGACGTTGTTTGGTCGTTCCACCGGGCTGATCGCCGCGCTCCTGCTGGCGGTAAGTGGGTACGCGATCTTTCTGGGGCGGCTGGCGCTGCTCGATTCGACCCTCACGTTCTGTGTGACGCTTGCCATCTACTGCGGTGCCCGGTGGGTGCGCGGCGGCGGGGACCGCTGGCTCTACGCCTTCGCCGCGGCGGCGGGGCTCGCGGTCGACGCGAAGGTCACCGGCGTGCTCGTCCTGCCTGTGCTGGGCCTGGCTCTCCTCCTGACGCACGGCTATTCCCGCCTGACGGTCCGGTCGGTCGCGATCAGCGCCGTCGTGTTTCTGATCTGCCTCGCGCCGGCCTTCTACCAACTTTTCGAGTACGGTTCGCTGTACCTTGCCTTTCTGGCCGACAGCATCCGCCGGGTGAGCCACGTGCCCTGGTACTACTACCCGAAGGTGCTCGCCCGCTACGACGGCTATGTGCTCCTGGTCCTGGCGCCGGTGAGTCTGGTGGTGGCGGCTATTCGGCGGAGCCTCGGGGATATCCTGCTGGCTACCTGGATCCTCGTCTTCGGCGTCTTCCAGCAGGCATACCCGCTGAAGGCGTTTAACTACCTGCTGCCGCTGGTGCCGGCTCTGGCGCTCCTCGGGGCGCGGGCGCTCGAGCAGGCGCTCAGTGTCGTGCGCAGGTCATGGGTAGCAGCGCCGGTCGCCCTCACCATTGTGCTGGCCGCATCGCTGCCGCCGGTCTGGTCGGCGGTGCGCGTCCACGACTACGCGGGCATGCGGGAGGCGGCCTACTGGTTGGCGGAGAACGCCGCTCCCGACGCGGGGGTCATGACCCTATCCCAGGGCTCCGCGCAATATGTGCTTGCGTTCTACGGTCGACGCGACGCCTACCCCTTCGGGCGCTTTCGCCTCGCGACCATCCTTCCCGGCGGGACCGTTGTGCGCCCGAGCCTCCGCTCCGATGCGACACCGCGGGACTGGGTGGTGTTCTGGCCCCCGCGCTTGCTGGCCTCCGGTGAGGTCTCCTACCTGGTGTTCTACACCAACGCAGGCGACGACCCGCCGGAGGACCCCATCGTCCGCAGTTCGACGCAGCGCCAGTTCCAGCGCCTGGTGGAGGACTACGGCGGTGAACTCGTGCACACCGTCTATCACAACCGCGAGCCGCGGGTCTGGATCTACGAGGTAACCAAGCGGCTACCGCAGCCAGAGCTGACCTTCTCGGTGGAGCGGGATGTCATGCGAATCGAGGGGCGCGGCTTCCGGCTCAACGCGCCCGTGTCGCTCTACTACCGGGGCGAGTTCCTGGCAGAGGTGCAGGCCGACGAACGCGGGAACTTCGTGACTACCGTGCCGGTTCCGGCCACGGCCGGCCCAGTGTTCTACCTCGTCGGGGTCGATAGCGCTGGCAACTATGCGTCCACTACCGGACGGCACATCTGGGGCGATATCGCCATGGAGCCCGACGCCGGCACGATGGGCGACGTGGAAACGCCGGCGCTCGCCGACCAGGGCCAGGGGGCAGCGGCGCGCGTGGGAGGAGAGTGAGTGCAACGCATGCTTCCAGAATCCGAGCGCCAGTGGGAACGGATCGCGTATCTGCTGCGCGAGGGGCGACTCACGCGCCGCGAGTTGTTGCAGGTGGCCCGGGTTGTTATGGGCACCGCCGCATTCGCGGCGGTAGCCGCCGCCTGCGGCCGGCAGAGTTCAGCCGCGGTCACCCTCCCGGACGTGACCGGGATCGAGGAGCCGATCCCGGTCGAGCGGCGCGATATCTTCGAGCATGTGCAGCAACCGACGCGGCTGCAGCTCGTCAGCGAGTCAGTGGCGGTCAGCGGCGTCGTGGAGCGGGTCACGTACAACCCGTACGACGGGGATCACAAGGTCTACGTGAAGCTGGACCCGCAGTATGAGCACCTGCTCCGGCCGTCTAACAACGGGCTGCTGGTCGCCGAAGTCATCGCGACTGACGAGCCGACCGTCTACATCCCGCAACCGGGCGAGCACGCGACGTTCCACGGGCCGCTGGTGCTCGACCGGGGGCACGACCACTGGGTGGAGATCCATCCCTGCTGGCTGATCACGACTGACTCCATCACCGGGCCCTTGGAGCCCCGCCGGACGCTGCGGGTCGAGGTCGAGGCGTCCGAGGAGGTGGTGGTGGGGCGACCGTGGCCGGTGGCCATCCGGGTGGTGCCGGCGCATGACGGGGATGGCTCTGCGGTGAACGGCGTGCACCTCTTCTTGGAGTTGATCTCCGCGGTCGGCGTCACGGTGCGGTGGAAGGCAGCGCGGACGAACATGCTGGGGGAGGCCGTGGTGCGGCTGGCGAGCCTGGTGCGGGCGGGCGAGTACACCTTGTACGTGCACGCCGCGAAGGGTCAGGACATGGGCGAAGCGGAGATTCGCCTACGCGTTCGACGGCGGTAGTGGGAGATCAACCAACTGGCGATCTTCTCGTAGGAGGACCCCATGCTGGGATCATCGCGGTGGCGCAACCTGCTCTTGGTGCTCATCCTCACCCTCAGCACCGGCCTGGTCGCTGTCCGTAGTCCGTCGGTGCAGGCCGCACCCGGACCGGAGGTGCGTCTGCGCGCGGTGGCTGTGGGGACGAACGAGGTGGACTTGTCGTGGACGGTGGAACCCGACATACCCGTGGCGAGTTTCCTCATCCGGCGGTCGGGTCAAGACCTCGCCACTGTTGAGGGGACCGCCCGCACCTACGTGGATACGACCGTCGAGCCGACTCGCACCTACGTGTATGTGCTGGAGGCGCGCGACGCGCAGGGTACGACCATCGCGCAATCGCGGTCGGCCCGAGTCAAGGCGCCGGAGCGACCCAAGCGGACCGACCGAACGCCGCCCTCCCCGCCGGTCGACTTCACCGTGGAGCCCACCGACGCGGGGAACCTGCTCGACTGGTACGACGCCAGCGACGACACCGATGTCACCGGCTACCGGATCTACCGCGACGGCCAGGTGCTGGCCACGGTGGACGGGGCCACCCTCAGCTACCTCGATACCACCGCCGACCCGGCGGCCACCCACACCTATGAGGTGGAGACGCTCGATCCGGTGGGACACAAATCGAAGCGAGCGCGGAGCGACGCGCCGCGGCGGGGGAACGGCCCGCGGGTCCGTGTGACGCCGCAGGGCGAGGAGTCCAGCGCCGCCGCGGTGGCCACGTTCCAGGCTGTTGCCTACGCCCCGCAACTGATGCGCTACCCCTACCTGACCGACCTTGTCGACCGGTACGTCACGATCAACTGGGCTACGGACCGCTCGCAGACGACCGGATCGGCCCGGTGGGGTGAGGTGCAGAGCGACGGCTCCTGCACCCCGGTCAACACCGTTACGGCCACGCGGACATCGATCACGGTGAACTCCGTGCCGGAGTACCAGTGGAAAGCGATGCTGACGCTGGAGCCGGACAAGGAGTATTGTTACCGCGTCTACCTTGGCACGATCGATCTGCTCGGCAGCGACCCGTCGCCGCGCTTCTGGACCCAGGTCCCAGCCGGGTCGACCAAGCCCTTCTCGTTCGTGGTCTTTGGGGACTGGGGGTATACCAACAGCGAGGGGACCAATCCCGACCAGGCCGCGCTGATGCAGCGTATCGCGGAGAGCGGGGCCCGCTTCGCCCTGACCGTTGGGGACAACGCCTACTCAGCGGGCAGCCAGAAGAACTATGGCGATCTGGTCCAGACCGGCCCGTCAGTCAGCAACGTCTTCGGCCCTGAGTTCTGGACGGTGCCAGGTCGATCGATCCCGATCTTCCCGGCGACGGGGAACCACGGCTTTGCGAGTTCCAACAACCCCCATCCACATCTGGTCAACTTCCCGCAGGACCGGGCGGTCGCGCTCTCCAGCGGCAAGTATGTCCGGGAGACCCACTGCTGCCTGAACGGGACGAGTCCGGGCGACTACCCGAGTGCCTGGTACGCGTTCGACGCCGGGACCGTACGCATCTACAACCTGACGGCCGCATGGGCGGACGCGAACGTCGGCACCGCCACCTTGTACGAGAACGACTACGACTACCACTGGACCGCGTCGAGCGAGGAGTACCAGTGGCTGGAGCAGGACCTGGCGGCGCACCCGGATCAGGTCAAACTCGCCGTGCTCCACTTCCCGCTCTACTCCGACAGCTCCGCGCAGCAGTCGGACACGTTCCTCCAGGGACCGGACAGCCTGGAGGGCCTGCTCGGGCGCTACGGGGTGAAGATTGCCTTTACCGGCCACGCGCACTTCTACCAGCGAAACCACGCCAACGCGGATGGTCTGGTCACCTACATCACCGGCGGGGGCGGGGCGAAGGTTGCCTCGGTGAACCACTGCAGCCCCTTCAACGCCTATGCCATTGGCTGGTCATTCTCGAAGAATCAGGGGAGTAGCTGCAACGCGCCGCCACCCACGAGCCCGGAGCAGGTCTATCACTTCCTTCTGGTCACCGTGAACGGGACCACGATCACGGTGACGCCGACGGATGAGAATGGCCGCACGTTCGACGTGCAGACGTACACCGCGGACGGCAGCGGCGGGGGTGGTGGCACCTATCGGTTCGCACCCGAGGCGGATAGCTGGGTGGACGAAGCGGCGCCCGGCACCAACAACGGTACCTCCGCGCGCCTGCGGACGGACACGTCGCCGGACCGACGGGAGGCGTTCCTGCGCTTTGCCGTCAACGGCCTGACCGGGTCGGTCACCAGCGCGAAGCTCCGCCTCTACGCCAGCGACGGCTCCAGCAACGGTCCGGCCGTGTACGCGACCAGCAACGATTGGAGCGAGATGGGGCTTACCTGGACCAACAAACCGGGGCCGGTCGGCACGCCCAGCGACGACCTGGGATCGATCACGAAGGACACCTGGGTTGAACTGGACGTGACGCCGTTGGTGACGGGCAATGGGACGTACAGCTTCATCCTCGTGCCGACCTCGAGCGATGGGGCGGATTTCCACTCGCGCCAGGGGTCGAACAAACCGCAGTTGGTGGTCACGACCGGGTAGCCGGGGGCGAGGAGAGGACGGCCGTCGATGAGACGGTGGAGATCCCGGTATTTCATCGCCGTGGTCGGGGCGTTGGCGCTCCTGGCGCTCGGACCACGGCTGCTCATCGACGCGCTGACGTCCGCGACGGAGCAGCCCGACGGGCCGGTGGCACAGGTGTCGACGCTGCGGTTCACGCCGGTGGCCGACACCTATGTGAACGAGGCGCATCCGCATATGTCGTACGGCGCCCGGCTCGACTTCGACGTCGACGGCAAGCCGGTCAAGGAAGCCTATCTGATGTTCGACCTGTCCGGCATCGATGGGCTCGTCACCTCGGCCAAGCTGCACTTGTTTGTCACCAATGCCAGCCCCCATAGCGGTGGGTCGATCCGGCAGGTGAGCGACACGACCTGGTCCGAGAGCGAGATGACCTTCAGGAAGCGGCCTGCGATCGACGGGCCGGTACTCTCGACGCTGGGCCCGGTGGAGAAAGGGCAGGTCGTCACCTTCGACGTGACGAGCGCGAATTTCCGGAATGGGCGCGTCAGCTTCGCGATCACCTCGCACCGGCAGGACGGCGTCGAGTATGCGTCGCGTGAGTCGCCGAACAGCCCGGAACTGGTCATCACGGTCACGTCGGGCGGAAGCGGGGTCACGACTGTCTGGGCGACTCCTACGCCTAACGACCCGGTCCTGGTGGGCGCCGGGGACATCGCCTCGTGCCGCAGTACGGGGGCGCGTGAGACGGCGCGGCTCATCGCCTCGATCCCGGGCACCGTCTTCACCGCGGGCGACCACGCTTACCCGGACGGCACAGCCCGCCAGTTCGCGGAATGCTACGGGCCGACGTGGGGGCTCTTCAAAGAACGGACCCGTCCGGCGCCGGGCAACCACGACTACCGGACGGAAGGTGCGCGAGCGTACTTCGAGTACTTCGGCGAGAACGCCGGCCCGCCAGGCCGCGGCTACTACTCCTACAGCCTCGGGACGTGGCGCATCCTGGTGATCGACTCGAACATCGCGGTCGACCGGGATTCGCCCCAGTATGCCTGGCTGCAGCAGGAACTGACCGCGAATCCGGCTACCTGCACGCTCGCCATCTGGCACCACCCGCGTTTTAGCTCCGCCAAGCATGGGGGCCAGAAGAAGATGGCGCCCATCTGGGAACTCTTCTATGCCCACCACGTGGACGTCGTTATCAACGGCCATGATCACGTCTACGAGCGCCTCGCGCCGATGGATGCCGATGGCAACCGAGACGACGCGCACGGCATCCGCTCGTTCGTGGTGGGAACCGGCGGTGTGGGGCTCTACAAGTTCGGCACGCGGTTACCGTCCAGTGAGGTACGGGAGAACGATACCCTCGGCGTGCTCAAACTGACCCTGCACGACGGCAGCTACGACTGGGAGTTCATCCCGGTCCCCGGCGGATCCTTCACCGACTCCGGTACTGGCACGTGCCACTGACACGTACCACCTGCTAGGACAGCCGGGTGAATGTCGCCGGGCCCGACGTCGAGTCGGTCCCGGCTCCGCTGCCCCGAACCGGCTACTCCTCGAAGTACCAGTTCTCGATGTCGTAGCCCGTCGGCTCGAAGGTCGATCGTTGCATCCCCTTGAGGCGGTGGGAGACGGCGTTGGCCCCGTTGCGATGCACCAAGGGGATCCGCACGACCTCGTTTACCACCAAGTCGTTCATGGCGATAAACAACTCGGTCTGCCGATCCGGGTCGAGCTCGGTCCTGGCCTGCTGGTAGAGCTGGTTGAACTCCTCGTTGACCCAGCGGTGGAAGTTGCGTCCGGACCAGTTGTTCGCTTTCTGCGCAAGATCGTTGTCCGGATCGTCAGACTTGAAGCTGGCCAGGAATTCGAGCGGATAGAGGCTCGTCGGGCCGTTGGTGAAGATCTGGAGGTCGCAGTAGAAGTGAGGGTAGGTATCCGGGTTGCCGGCGTCCGAGGAGAAGAAGACGCTGGATTCGACCGCTTTGAGCTCGGTCCGAATGCCCAACTGCTCCCAGCTCGCTTTCAGGATCTCTTGCTGTCGCTGACGAACGGGGTTGACGGTTGTCGAGAGAACGACTGCCATTTGACGGCCATCCTTCTCCCGGTAGGCGCCGTTCTTCACCCAGCCGGCCTCGTCGAGCAGCCGGCCGGCTTCCTCGAGGTCGTACCGGAACGAGGTGTTCGGCGAGACGAACCGCGGTGGCGCGTTGAGCACATTGGCGGTCGGTTTACCGGTTTCACCGTACAGCAGATCGGCGATCGTTTGGCGATCGCAGGCAAGGGCGAGGGCCTGACGCACAAGCGGATCGCTGAAGAAGGGGTGGGTGGTTGAGGGCTCGGACCGCGCGCCGTTGACCTCGACGGTGGGGTCGGCGAAGTTGACCATGATCTGCTCGGCGCTGGCCCCGGGGGTGACGACGATGCTCCCCATCTCTCCCTGGTTCAGGGATTCGAGGACTTGCTTCTCAACCTGGATATTCCAGGCGAAATCCGCTTCCCCAGTCTGCACCACGGCGCGAGCCGCAGAGGTCGGATCACCCCCGCCCTTCCACTCGATGCTTCGGAAGTACGGCTTGTCCGGCTCGCGGAAGTGCTCGTTGATTTCGAAGAGGACCACATCGCCGGGCCGGAACTCGACCACCTTGTACGGCCCGGTGCCGATCGGTTGGAGGTTGAAGGGCGCCTCACGCGCGCGTTCGCCGGTGTAGTCCTTCATGATGTGTTCGGGAAGGATGCCGCCCCGAAAGCCGCCAACGAAGGGACTGAACCACCCCGGGGTGGGTTCATTGAAGTGCACGGTGACGGTGTAGTCGTCGACGATCTCGACATCCTTGATGATCTGGTACACCGCCTGGTTGGGCGAGTTGTTGTCCGGGTTGGCGACCCACTCCCAGGTGAAGCGCACGTCGCGGGCGGTGAAGGGCTCGCCGTCGGACCAGACGACGCCTTGCTTGAGCTTGTAGGTCACACTCATGCCGTCGGGGGCGACGCCGCCGTTCTCCAGCGACGGCACTTCGGCGGCGAGGACGGGGCCGAGTGAGCCGTCCGGGTTGATGTTCAGCAGGGGCTCGGTGACGAG